>JAEEGL013214461.1_pt1 | contig 32906 bp, 29 predicted proteins | sample 9134231 | NCBI WGS metagenome assembly JAEEGL01 (sample SAMN16246548, study PRJNA631951) | gut metagenome | biome: gut microbiome; feature: rumen; material: fiber-attached | host: Bos | place: Iran: Karaj | collected 2018-10
TCATCCTGAGCCAGGATCAAACTCTCTAAAAATTGTATAATATGCTTTCGCTTATTATCTCTTTTCAGAGCGTCTCTGCTCTTATCTAATCTTTGTTTCCAAAAATTACTGTTTGTTGAGTCCAAAAACTCAAATTAATCTTAAGGGTTTCTTTGAATCGTTGTTTAATTTTCAAGGTGCGCTGCCGCCCTCTTTTTCGGCGGCTCGATTAATATACCACAAGTCAACCGCAAATGTCAACAAAAATTTTTCTAATTTTTTTGTGTTTTTACAACGCCTCCGCGTGTTTCGTAAATCGGCGCCGTTTTCGCGTGTTCTATATATAGTGCCCCCGCCCTTCGTGACGGGCTATATATTATATAATGTAATATATTGTAAAGGGCGAGCGGGGGTGTTTAATGCCGAATGCCGAATGCTAAATCAAGGAGCTTCGCCGACTATATGTCCTCACGGACGGGCGTGAACGCGGCACGGAAGAATCCGTGCCCTACGGCGTAACCGAGTTATGTCATTCCGAGGGAGGAACTTGTTCTGACCGTGGGAATCTCTGCAACAGATTGCCGCGTCGCTTCGCAAAATGCCCCCTTGCGATTCCCGGAATCTCGCCGCTGCCGCGCTCGCCTTCCGACCGCTGCGCCAACAAACGCTCGCTTCATCGCCCACCTGGCGCGCTCTTGTTTGTTGCCCGCCGCTTACGCATTTTTCCGTCTTTTTATTTACTGCTCTTTAATATACGCGCCGGGGTTGAAAAGGTGTTTGAAGAACCATATCAGCATATCGAAAAAGCCGTGTTTGATTTTCACGGTCTCCGTTTCGCTTTCGTGAACAACCTCGCCCGCTTTGTTTATGAATTTCGCCTGCACGGTGTAGTCCGCCTTAGCGTTTTCTACCGTGAAGGTCTCGCCCGTGCCCTCATCGCTGCCGTTTATGAACCAGTGAACGGCAACATCGTCGTTCGGGTCGGTGATTTCGGCTTTGAAGGTCATCGTCGTGCGGTAGTCCTCGGTGCGCTCAGCAACAAAATTGCCTATCTGCACTCTCGGCGGCGCGTTTTCAATAACGAACTCCGTTTTATCGCCCTCTTCCGCGGTTTCGGGCAGAATCTCCAGCACGCCGTAGGTGTCCTCATCCACCGCGCCGAAGGAGTAGGTAACGCCCATATACTCAAACTCCGCGTTGTCGGCGAGCGGCTTGATTATAATCTCTTCCGCTTCGTCAGGAATTTCATAAATCACGCCCGTGTCGGCGGCTTCTCCGCCTTTGACGAACGATTTTCGGATGTTTTCGCCAAGAACCTTAATTGCTTTGTCAAATTCGGCGAACAGATATCTTCTGTATTCATGTTCATCGAATCTGTTGGCGATTGAAAAATATGTTTCAACATCCATAAGGTCTATGCCTCTTATTTTACTGTCAACAACAATTCTGCTGCCGGCGGCGCTGTCTTCCGCCTCGCGGATGTATCCGTCCGCACCCATATAGAAATACATCAATTTACCGGGATGTTCGTTGTCGTAAACATACAGTCTGTCCTGACCGTCAACCTGTTTGTAGTAAAGGAAATTTACCGCGTGACCTCCGGCGGGATAATACCAGATGCCGACATTCAGCTTTCCCTTGTTGTTGTATTCAGGGTGGGCTTTTATCCAGTCAATGCAGGAGTTCCAGTCGGAACGGGTGTATTTTTTATTGTTTTCGCCGTCCGGTCTTTCATCCTTGTCCAGGCTGCCGCCCGCGACTATCGCGTCAATTTCGGCGCCCTTGGAGCCCTTTGGACCGACAACCCCCTGAATAGTGTGATATTTACAGATTACCGGCTCCGCGCTTTCACGGCTTACGGAACTGAGCGGCGTGTCCGCGTCCGCTCCGAAATCCGCTCTGTCAAGTATATTCAGATAATAGCCGGAGCCCGTAACAGCCATACCGAAACAGCAGTTCGGTTTTTCTGAACTGAGCCACTTTTTCCACCATTCATGCAAATGGTAAAAATTGGAAAAGTTGTAGGAATCCTTGCCGAGCCCGTAATAAATAAAATGTATATCCGCTTCCGTAAGATCTTCGTTTCCGGAATCTATTTCTATGTTTTCCCACTCTTCTTCCGTTCCGTAATAATAGACATCCTTAAGTTCGGTGCAGTTATAAAAAGCACCACCCCCTATGCTTGTCACATTTCCGGGTATGGTAACGCTAGTGAGCCCCTTGCATCCACAAAAAGCATAATATCCTATTTCTGTCACGCTGTCGGGGATATCTATGCTTGTCAGACCGGTGCAATCGGAAAAAGCCCAATCTCCTATATTTTTCACACTGTCTGGAATCTCTATACTTGTAAGCCCGGTGCAATTACCGAAAGCATAATCTCCTATGCTTGTCACGCTGTTTGGAATGTTTATGCTTGTCAACCTGTCACAACCGGCAAAGGCATCTCCGTCTATGCTTCTAACGCTGTTCGGAACAGCAATACCCACAAGCTGTCGACAGCCCCAAAAAGCACGGACTGCAACACTGATAGTGCCGTCTTTGATTGTATATTCACCTGAAATACCGTCTTCTGCTTTAACGAGATGCTTGCCGATATATAAAACACCGTTTTCCCAGTTGCTTTTGTCATTATAAAAGGCGGTTCCTACAAACGCATCGGTACTTATGCTTATTATATTGTCAGGAATGATTATACTTGTCAGCCCGGTACAACCGAAGAAAGCCAAGCAGCCTATGCTTGTTACGCTGTCAGGAATTTCTATGCTTGTCAGCCCGGTACAACCGGAGAAAGCACTATCTTCTATTTTTATCACGCCGTCGGATATCTCTAAACTTGTAAGCCCTCTACAATTACTAAAAGCGGCAAATCCTATATTTATCACACTGCCTGGAATTTTTAAACTCGTCAATCCAACACAACTATCAAATGCTCCGTCACCTATGCTTGTAACGCTATTTGGAATATTTATGCTTGTCAGTTCGGCGCAATCGCAGAAAGTGTATATGCCTATGCTTTTAACACTGCCAGGAATGGATATGCTGGTAAGCCCAGTGCAATAATAAAACGCTGAATCTCCTATGCTTGTTACACTTCCATCAGAAGGAATAACGCTGTTTTTACAGCCCGCGATTAATGTTTTATTCTCGGTTTCAATAAGGCAATTACCATTGGAATGGTAAACCGAATTGTTCTTTGAAACCGTAATGCTTTCAACCCCACTGCATGCACTGAAAACTCCTTCTCCTATACTTGTAACATCTTTGGGAATAACTATGTTTTTGAGCCCAGTGCAATAGGAAAATGCATAATTTCTTATGCTTGTAACGCTGCCGTCGGAAGGAATGTTGCTGTTTTTACAGCCGCGAATCAATGTTTTGCTTGCGGTTTCAATAAGGCAATTCCCTGAAGAATGATAAAATGGGTTTTCGTTTGAAACTGTAATTTGCTCAATTCCTGAACAACCATCGAATACCGCACTTTCTATTATCGAAACGCTTTTAGGAATTGATATGCTTATTAATGCTTCACAACCTTGAAATGCTCCGTACTCAATCTCCGTAACACTATCGGGTATTTTTATTGCCGTGAGTGATGTACAGTTAAAAAACGCTTGTCGTCCTATTAATTTAATGCCTTCAGGTACTGTTATGCTTTCAAGTCCTTCGCAGTCAGAAAACGCCAAACCGCCAATGCTTGTTACTCCGGGTTTAATAACTATGGTTTTAATTCTAAATATGTATGGAGACCATGTAGGATCTGGGCTGGAATAAATGGTATAATCCTCCATCTCCCCCGTGCCTGAAATTGTCAGCACTCCGTCATCCGAAAGAGTCCAGGTCAGGTTTTCGCCGCAGGTGCCGCTCTCAACCGCCGATGCTCTCACGCTCAGGGCGTCAAAAAGTGTGCCGAGCGCGTCGGCAAAGCCCTCGCCGCCCGCCGCGGCGGTGCCGGTAAGCAGGATAAGGCAGAGCAGAAGCGATACGGCTTTTTTCATCGTCTTCATAAAAACATCCTTTCGGGCAAAACAGAATGAAAATCTCTGTTTTTTATAATATCATTTATAATTATATTTATCAATAAATAATTCGTTTTGTTCCTTAACCGGACAAACCTGCCGGACATAACGCCCTGCAGGTTCATCCGTACATAATATATGATTAATGCCGGTGGCTGTCGTGAAAAGTTATCTTCTGTCCGCGAGGCGGGTATAAGGAGCTGCTTCGGTCTCCCTTCTTATCTCCTCTTCGGATTTATGCCTGAGGGAGTTCGACAAGCCGTCAAAAATCAGGTTGCCGATAAAGCCGATCGCGGCAATAAGCGCCGTGCCCGCACCGATTATAAGAACAGCGAAAAGTACATTCATATTTTCACCCCTTTAAAACAGTTTGTGCTTAACCTTGAGGTTGAGCGGATAATTCTTGACCGCCGTATTCGGGTCAAGGTTCAGGAATATGTTTTCAATCAGCGTCATAAGACGGTTCATGCCGATAGAATCCTCATACATTCCTTTGTATGTCTTCCAGCTTGTGAACTCAAACCTGTAAACCGCCGTGCCGGACGCCTCATCGAAATAGGTTGAAAAAAGGCGGGCGGTGTATTTTTTACCGTTGAACTGCGCCTGAGATGTTGTTCCGCTGACTTCGCAGGGAAAGGCGTTCTCCGCGAATGCCTCGGCGAGTTTATTCTTTGTGCCGATACGCGCGCAGAATTCCGTGCCGCGCTCGGCGAATTTGCTGTCGCGTTTTACAATATATCCCTTTTCAATTAGGTCCTTCTGCTCTCCTCTGAGCTTGAGCCCTATAACAACGCCTATGGCAATCGCGACCGCGCTTATAATGATTCCGATTAACATTTTTTCTCCCCCTTATCTCATAACGCGGCGGTCAAAATCCGCGAAATAAATCGCGCCCGATGTGTTCACCGCCGCCCCGTTCATAACGGGAGGGTTGAACTGCGTGCGGGGCTCGGATGCCTGAAACGCGACAACATTATTCTGCCGGGCGTCCGCGTTCACGGCGTTCTGCTGAGCGTTTGCCTGCTTTTCGCGGCTGCGGTTAGCGACGGACTGTCTGATTTTTTCCTCCGCTTTTTCACAGCCCCTGTCAATGGCGTCCTCAACAAGACGGATAATTATAAAACCGATTATCGAAACCGTTATGAACGCCACCACGCCGAGTGTGACATTTTCCGTAGCCGCCCAGGCGGCAAGCCCGAGCATTGCCCCGAGAATAACCGAATTGTAAGCGTAAGTTCTTTTCATTGTTTTTTTCTCCTTCATCATTTTTCCGGATTTTCCGTCCGTTCATTGACCATACAATAACACACCCGCGCACATTTTCCGCTTTCACGGCGCGAACGGTACGATTTTCGGCGCGAGTGTTTGTCGGCGCAGTGGTCACTGCAAAGCCCATATAGCATGTAGGGCACGGATTCTTCCGTGCCGTTCGCCACACCCGCCTTGCCCGTTTCACTCGCAAGCCACCCTTTCCGTTCCCGGAGAGGGCTGCGACGGACAAGAGGTTTGATATAAACGCAACGGGAAACGGGAAACTCACCGCATATAATCAGGCGCGGATAGCGTCCGCCTTGCATTGTTATTCAAAATTAACAATTAAACATTTATTTAATGTTCCTATTGAAAAATGCGGATGATAAATATATAATATTTCCCATAGGGATTAAAAATATCAGGTGAGGAGAAGGATAATGAAAAAAACCGTTCTTAAAGTTATTGCGATTCTGCTCTGCGCGGTTATTCTCGCAATGCCGCTGCTTACCGCGTTTGCCGGCAACGACGCGTTCGCGGAGAACGCCTACGCCAACATCGTAACGGTCTCCGACTGCCAGGACTGGGGCTCTCTCGCGTTTGTCAGGTTCGCGAAAATTCTCAACTACATGAAAAACGACGGTCTGCCCGAACCCGATTCCGTGCTCGCGGGCGGCGATTTTTCACGCGCGATGTACAATTACGCGACCCTCGGCATAATCGAACTGCGCGAGGCATACTGCAGTGTTTACACGGGCGCAAATCCCGATGATGTAATCTGCTGCCAGGGCAACCACGACCTGCATGTCGCCAACTTTCCGCCCTCGGGAATGTACGATATGAGCACCTACAACCTCTGGCTTATAAACGAGGACGACTTCCCGTGGGAGCAGTATGACGGCTCTTCAAAGGAAGCGCAGGTAAAGGCGCTCGCCGCGAAAATGGAGGAGACCTTCGACCTGCTTATCAGAGCGGGCGATATGCGCCCCGTAATCGTGCTCACCCACGTTCCTCTTCACCACAGCCCCCGCAGCAGCTACGGTGACAATATGTATTCCTCATATTTATTCAATGTAATCAACAAAGCCGCCGAAACGCTCGATATAATCTTCCTGTTCGGCCACAACCACTCGGGCAAAAGCGACGACTATATAGGCGGCTCAATAAACTATATGGCGCCCGGCGACACAATCCGCATTCCCATCACCACGCAGAGAGGCGCCGAATGCTACACCGTGGAAACGCTCAACTTCACCTACACTAACTGCGGATATATCGGCTACTGCAACAACAGTGAAAATGACACCTCCACAAAGGCGCTCGCCCTCGGGCTTATCAGATTCCTGCCCGACAGATTCATATTCCTCAAATATACCGAAAAGGGCGGCTTCCTGCGCAAGGATGTTGTTGAAAGGAAAAACACCGCGAAGGAAAACGAGATGGTTGTAAGAACCGAGGCAAAGCGGATGGATCATCACAACTCCGCCTTCTGGAACACCGAACTTGCCGTTCTCGGCCCGATAATCCGCTTCTTCCTGAGTATGTTCACGGCTTTCGTTCTTTAATTGAAAACATTATATAATACGAAAATCGCCCCGCAGGCAAATTCTGCCTGCGGGGCGATTGATTTTCGGGTTTTATTTAATTATTTCAATATCCGTAAGAATAATCACCATAACCATAATCGTAATCATCTCCGCCATAATAATCGGTTCCCTGTTCCATTGAAAATGTCGGTGCGACGCTGAAATCACTTCTTTCTATGGTAATGGTGTATGACAAATCAGATTTAACCGTTTGGGTTGTGTCTATGCCGCACTGGGCTTCAAAGGCATCCTCACCGCTGTTTCCGTAATCATCGCAGTAAACAAGATTGTAAAGTCTGACATCAAGATATTCGTTTTCAGCGGTTATAACAATTGTGCCCTTTGTCGCTCCATAGGCGAAATCCAGATGTGTCAGCGCAAACTCCGATTTTGCGGTAGCGAGAACATCTTCAGCCGCCGATGAAACCATCGCATCACGCGATTTTGCAACATATTTGACAAACTGAGGTCCCAGAATCGCGCCGAGAATAATCAACACCGGCAGAATCACCGCAGCTGCAATTCCACAGCCTATAGCCACCGCAGCTCCCTTTTTCTTCTTAGAAGGTTGACCCGGAACCGGCTGATTCGGATATTGCGGATTGGGATACTGCTGATATTGCTGACCTGCATACTGCTGACCGGCGTATTGTTGATAATTTGTCTGCTCAAAGTTGTTTACCGTGTTCTGCTGTATGTTGTTTGCAACGGAATAAACCGGGTTGCCGCAGGATGCGCAGAAAGATGCGCCGTCCGTAATTTCCGCTCCGCATTTATTACAAATCATTTCGTTTCTGTCCTTTCAGCCGAGTAATTCACATCAATCGTCTTTTTGAGAAGCATCCAGTCGTATTTCGGAAGCCACTGGTCGCCCTGCTCAACGCCCGCCTTGAAGGCGTCTTCGCTTTTTGCCACGTTCATCACGGCTACGCCTTTGACCTCGCCGTTGTCCTTATAGCAGGTGTCCCAGAACGCGTGGTGGCCGATATATGTTACGCTCTCCGGTATGAAAACATAGCTGAGCGCCTGGTCGTAGCTGAAGGCGTCCGAGCCGATGTATTCGAGCCCTTCGGGAAGGGATTTGTATTCCTTCGCGCCCGAATAGGTTATAACCTCGGCAAGCGATGTTGACTTGAAGAAGGCGAGGGTTTCAATCGTTTTGACTCCCTCGGGCATATAAACCTTTACAAGGTTTGCGTAATTGAACGCGAGCTCGCCTATTTTTGTGACAGTTTCGGGTATTTTATAGGTCTGCACCTTTTCGATATAGGCATCGTTGTATTCCGGGTTGTCGGGCCAGATTTCCTCCTTGTAGCCCGCCTGCTCCCTGAGATAGGCGTCGTGGTCTATGGGGTAGCATATAACCTCGGTCATATCCTTGTTGTAGAGCACGCCGTCAAGGTCGCAGTAAAACTCGTTTTCGGGGTCAACGTGAATGTTGCGCAGGTTCCAGACGCTGTAGAAGGACTTACCGTCAATCTGCTTAACATCCTTGCCGATTTTTATTTCAACCAGCTTGTCGTCGCAGTTGAAGGCGTATTCGCGCACGCTTGTTATGGGCCTTGATTTGTCGCCCTCGCAGAAGTCAATCGTGATTTCGGTTATTTCGCCGGGGTTGCTGAATTTATCAAGCTGCCATCCGCCCTCAATTTCAGCGAAATCGTAGGTGTCGCTGTGCACGGCCAGCACGGAGAAAAACACCGAAACGCTTATTGCCACAAGAAGAATGGCGACAACGAGAATTTTCTTTTTGCGCGCGTTTTCAATGGGCTTGCCTATTAACGGGGCTTTGAGACCTTCAATCTGATAGTTCCAGACCTCGTCCTCGGGGATATCGAGTTTTATCTCGTTATAGACCGCGGTGGTGTCCTTTTTGACCTTTTCTTTTTTGCTCATACCGTCACCCCGCTTTCCGCGTTTTCATCAACCGGCGGGAGATCATCCTTCGCCTCGGTGCCGTCCAGACTGCCGTGCGTCGCCGCCTCACGCGCCTTGAGCACCTCCATAACCATTGCCTGCTTGCGGTCGTCATAATCCCATTTCAGGTACGGTATGGTCATAAGCACATAGCCGACTATGTCGATTATTATGGGCACGACTATTATATTGATTCTCGATGAATCAATAAACAGAACATCCCAGTTGCTGTTGAAGCCGTATCTCAGAAGCATAAGCGGAATAATCAGACCCACGAACGAGGTAACGGGGCCGGTGAACCAGCCGAACACGCCCGAGAAATTCTCCAGACGCTCGCCCGAGAGGTACATCTGATAGTCGTTTATTCTTATATCCATATCGTGACCCGCCGTGACGGGAATGGTCTTTGTCATCTCCATAAAGATAAGCGTGATGACGCAGATTGTGCCGCAGAGATAGACCTTGTCGCCCAGCAGAAGAAGGGCGAGCACGATTATGCCGTTGCCTATTGCCCTTGAAAGCTGGTAGAAAATCATAAGCTGTTTATATGAAAAACGCCTGAGGAAATACGGGGCGAAAAAGTCGGGCGGCGTGCCCGCGAAGGATACGAGCGCCACGAGCAGACTGTAGATAAGTCCGCTCAGGCGGAAAGTGTAGAGGTAGAGAATTGTGGCAAAGGGGAGCATGCCGTTGCCGAGCGAGTCAATAAGACCGACAATGGTGTTTACCCACTTGTATTTGTTGCGCATTACGCCGAACATGCCGTCCCAGAAACTGATTGAAACCTTTTTTTCAAGCGGCGGCTGGGGAATCCTCTCCTTGATTCTGCCCGCCAGCAGCATTGTAACCGCCACGCAGAAGGTGAAGAAGCCGGGAATAATCCATTTGAAAAGGTTTATATCCGCCCATTCATAGCGCAGCATACCGATAAACACGGGCATGAGAATCGCCACAATGGAATTGAGGAAGTGCGAAAGTTTTATAGGAATTGTGCGCACCCATATACGCTCCCTTACGTCGGGGCTTATGTTCTGGGCGCACATTTCAAGCGAGTTGTCAAACGGGAACAGGTTGAATATGGCGAACATAAGGTTTGCAACCCATACTCTCGTTATAACATCGGGAATATTGTAGAAGGGAAGCCAGCCGATGAGAATTACGGTTATGCACTTGGGAATGGCGTTGCAGTAGAGACCGTATTTATATCTGCCGTATTTCGGAATGAGCTTTTTGCGCCAGAAGATGTTTCTCGCGCCGGCCCAGCCGTTCCACAGAAGGTGCGTGCCGAGAATCTTGAACGCGGAGGCGCAGTTTATGCCCTCGAGCGAGTTCATAAAGGTTACGAACCTGCCGCTCTGATTCAGAAGCGCCGCGGGATTGCCTGCAATCATCGCTATACCCACAACCGTAAGCAGCATATAAACGGCGTAGAATTTGCGCTCGTTCTTCTTCGGCATAAAGCCGAGGTTGTCCGCTATATACCAGGTCATCATAGTCCAGATATAGTTGAGCGGCATGTTGATAATGTTGATAACCGAGAATGTCAGGTAGGGCAGCTTGTAGTGATACATCATAAGGTAGCACGAGGCCGCGAAAACGATGTATTCAAGAGTCTTGTTGCCCGAATAGTTGAAGCCTACCGCGAGGAAGATGTCCTTATATTCCCTGTACGGAACATACTTGCCCTCGGGCGGGGTCTTCCAGTGGTCTTTGACATTGTGGTAAAAACCCGAAATCTTTTTGCCGAGTTCCGCCATAACCAACCCCCTTAAAAATAGTTGATTTATTTTATCATATAAAAATATCCTTTGCAACAGGAAAAACAATACCCTTTACCGTATGTTTCATATATCTCATATGGCGGAAAGCAGCTGTGTTATGTCATTCCGAGGGAGGAACCTGTTCCGACCGTGGGAATCTCTGCAACAGATTGCCACGGCAGTGTGCGCACAAGTGCCCTCTCCGAGAACGGAGAGGGTGCCCCGAAGGGGCGGGTGTGGCGATTATATAATCGGCGCTTAGCGCAGACTCCTTCCGTCTTGCTCACTTTGTTCGCAATCCACCTCCCCCATAGGAGGAGGCCACGACGGACAGAGGGTTTGTTGTAAACTGAAAAAGCCGCCCGCGGGCGGCTTTTTCTCACATCATATCCTTATACTGGTAACATCTTACATAATCGACTTTAAACTCCGCGGGCCAGTTCTCCGCCGGGGTTTTGCTTATTTCGCCCGTGCCGTGGCGGTCGGAATTCTGCACTCCGTTCTCCCCCGCGAACTCGACCGAAAGCAGCAGATACTCGGGGTTCCGCGACACTCCTCCGTCGGGAACGAGGCGTCCCGTTTCCTTGCCGTTTATATAGAAAATGTATTCGTCCTTCGTCCACTCGACACCGTAGGTGTTGTACTCCTTGTACGGGTCGTTTTCGAGATACTGCTTGCCGATGGAATCGCCCTTGTGGTCGTCGCCGTAGCCGTCGTAGTGAATGCCCGTGGAGATATAGTCGCCGCCGAAGGCGTAATCCTTATAGTAGAACGACTCAAAAACATCGACCTCGGTGCCGTCGGTACCCGTGCCGTCAACATTGTAAACGCCGTCGTCGTTCATAAGCCAGAACGCGCTCCACAGCCCCGTCGCCGCGGGCAGAATGCACCGCACCTCGAAATAGCCGTAAGCCTGCTCAAACCTGCCCCTGCTCACAACCTTGCCCGTGTACCAGCCGGGCTTGTAGGGCTTTATCCAGTCATATTCCGTGTAGCGGTAGGGCAGTGCCTCGTCCTTGTATTCGGCTGAAATTACAAGGTTCCCGTTCTCCACGCGCACCATATCCTCGTGCCAGTAGCCGCCTTTGCGCTCGGTAATCCACCAGGAAAAATCCCATTTCGTTCTGTCGAGAGCGTCACCGTCGAACTCGTCGCTCCAGACAAGTTCGAACTTGCTCATATCGATTTCGCTGCCCTTTGTATAGGGCTTTCCGCTTATCTGCCCCGCGAGAGAGTTGAAAAACATACTCACCCCGAGGAAGAACGAGATAATCGCTTTGAATAAAGGTCTGAGCATAAGCCGCCTCCGTAAATTAAAGTGAATTTATCATTGTTATATGCTCGATATAAAAAGGTCTCACATTGTTCGTCATAAGCAGTCCGCCCTGAAGGGACATATGGTCGCCGTGATACACGGGCATAATATTCCACTCGCCCGGCTCCACGCTGCCCGCCTCGTATTCCTTCTGCGGCGCGTTGAACGGCGCCTTCGCCGAAATCGTGTTTACAAGGCCGTCGTTTTCCTGCCAGCTTTCGTCAAGCACCGTGCCCTCGGGAGTGACTCCCGTGTATTTCACAATGAGTTTCGCGCTGTTTACAAAAAGCGGCTCCATTCCGTTCGTGTCGGCAACCCAGGTGCCGTCCTCATCCTGATATGACATACTGCAGGCGTAGGAGAAATAGTAGATGCCCGGTATGGTCTTTATCTTTTCGTTGAGATGAGCCGCTCCGTCAATATCCATATCGTAGGAGGCGGAATCCTCGAAAATCCTGCCGTCCGGGTTTTCGCGCGAGGCGAAGAACATCACCTTTGTTTCGAGCACCTCGGGTATTGTGCCGCCGTTGTCCTCAACGCCGTGACCCACGAGATAGGCGGTTGTGCCGTTGTGAGGTGAGGCGAGGGTTGTGATGCTGTAAATCCAGTCCTCCTTGCCGCCCGTGAACAGACCCGAAATCTCGTTTTCATCCGTCACCGCCTGCTCCTCCTCGCTGCCGTACGCCATAAGGGTCGCGAGCATACGGATTGTTGCCCCGCCGAAGGAGTGGCCGAAAAGGTTTATCTTGTTTTCGCTGTCCCATTTGTCAATGAGCGGCTTTTTCGAGTAGTCCGTGCCGTATCTGTCGTGGCCGCAGCGTCCGGAATGCTCTTTTCCGTAGTCAACCCTCGTGCCCGTAAGCTGGGCGTAGAGCTCGCACACCCTGTCCCAGGTGCTGTCCGAGGGCGCGACGGACGCGGCGGCGCAGTCTATACCGCGGGCGCTCAGATATTTCATCAGATTCCCGCCGAGTATTCCCCAGTAAGGGAAAATGTCGTAGTAGAAAGCGTAACTGCCCCAGCCCGAAAGCCCGTGCACGAAAACATAGGTGTAATCCGTGTTGAAAGCGGATTTGTCAATCTCCGCCTTCGGTATGTTCGCCGCGGGAACAAGGAACATTATAACCGCCGTAAACAGCGAAACGATTTTCTGAATTATTATCTGCATACCGTCTCTCCTTATTATTTCCTTCGGGAATTATTATACAGAATCCGCCGCCCGATTGCAAGCGTTCCAGCCCCGCTCTTTTAATTATTTTGTTAATACATTTTTAATTGAATTATTTACTTTTATATGTTATATTTATATTTTGAAGTAATAGCGGAGGTTTTACGGCGTGGATGTTCAGGTAGGCGACAGACTTTTGATGAAAAAACCCCACCCCTGCGGAAGCAGCACCTTTTCGGTGCTGAGAATCGGCGCGGATTTCAGAATCCGCTGCGAGGGCTGCGGGCGCGAGGTTATGAACCCCCGTGTAAAGGTCGAGAAAAACATAAAGAAAATTCTGCGTGAAGGCGAATAATCACAATGCTTGAAAAGCTTAAAAACATTGAAGAAAAATATGAAGATATAAACGAAAAACTCTTTGACCCCGCCGTTGTGTCGGACATTGAGCAGTACCGCAAACTCCTCAAGGAGCAAAAGCGCATTGAGCCCGTGGTTGAAAAATACCGCGAATACAAAAAGGCGCTCGCGACGGTTGAGGAGAGCGACTCCCTCCTCGAGGAGGGCGGACCCGACAGGGAGTTTCTCGAAATGGTGCGCGAGGAGAGGGACGAGGCGGCTGCCTGCCTCGAAAAAACCGGCGAGGAGTTGAAACTCCTGCTTCTCCCCCGCGATCCCAACGACGACAAGAGCGTTATAGTCGAAATCCGCGCGGGCACGGGCGGCGAGGAGGCGGCGCTTTTCGCGGGCGATCTGTTCCGTATGTATTCGATGTACGCCGAGTCAAAAGGCTGGTCCGCCGAAATAGTCAACTCAAACGACACCGAACTCGGCGGCTACAAGGAAATAACCTTCACCGTTGACGGCGACGGCGCCTATTCCCGCTTCAAATTTGAGGGCGGGGTCCATCGAGTTCAGCGGGTGCCCGAAACCGAGAGCCAGGGCAGAATACAGACCTCGGCTGTGACCGTAGCCGTTCTTCCCGAGGCGGAGGAGGTTGATGTGCAGATAAACCCCGCCGACCTTCATATAGACTATTTCCGCGCGAGCGGAGCGGGCGGCCAGAAGGTAAACAAGACCTCATCGGCTGTACGCCTTATCCACATTCCCACAGGCACGGTCGTCGAATGCCAGGACGAGCGCAGCCAGTATAAAAACAAGGACAGGGCTATGAGCATACTGCGTTCGCGCATTCTCGAGGAGGAGCGCAGAAAGAGCAGCGACGCCATAGCGGGCGAACGCGCGCGTCAGGTCGGCTCGGGCGACAGAAGCGAGCGCATAAGAACCTACAACTACCACGAGGGCAGAGTGACCGACCACAGAATCGGGCTGACCCTCTACAAAATAGACGCTATTTTAAACGGCGATCTCGACGAGATTATCGATTCCCTCATAACCGCCGACACAGCCGAAAAACTCAAGGCGGAAGAAGAATAAAATGAACACGGAATATCTTAAAATCGGGGACATTTCAAAAGACAGACCGCTTATAGAAAAGGCGGGCGAGACGCTGCGTAACGGCGGCGTTGTCGCCATACCCACCGAAACGGTTTACGGCCTCGCGGCTAACGCCCTCGATGAAACCGCGGTTAAAAAGATATTCGCGGCAAAGGGCAGACCTGCCGACAATCCGCTCATAGTTCATGTTTCCGGCGCGGAAGATGTGGCGGCTCTCGTTGAAAGAATTGACCCGCGTTTTCCCGCCCTCGCCGAAAAATTCTGGCCCGGCCCCCTCACCGTGATTATGAAAAAATCCGCCCTCGTTCCCGATGTAACAAGCGGAGGGCTTGACACCGTAGCCGTGCGCTGCCCCTCCCACCCCGTCGCCCACGCGATAATCGAGGCGGCAGGCGTTCCCCTCGCCGCTCCGAGCGCGAATATTTCGGGAAAACCCAGCCCCACAAAGGCGGAGCACGTGCTCGCCGATATGCAGGGCAGAATAGATATGATAGCGGACGGCGGCAGTTGTGAAATCGGCGTTGAGTCAACCGTCATCACCCTCGCCGAGAATCCGCCCCGCCTTCTCAGACCCGGCGGAGTAACCCCGGGAATGTTAAAGGAATTACTTCCGGATTTAGTCACCGACAAGTCCGTTTTCTCCGCCCTCGAAAAGGGCGCGAAGGCGGCGTCTCCCGGTATGAAATACAAACATTATTCCCCCTCCGCGGAGGTTGTGCTTTTGAAAGGCACGCTCGAAAACGCCGTAAAATATGTAAACAGACACGGCGGCGAGGGCTGCGCGGTGCTCTGCTATGAGGGCGAAGCGCAGAAATTCAATGTGCCCGCCTTTGAATACGGCAGGGAAAACGATATGCTGAGCCTCGCGCACGGGGTTTTCGACGCCCTGCGCAAACTTGACAGCGGTTTTACAAGGGCTTATGTGCGCACTCCCGAGCCCGAGGGCGTCGGTCTCGCCGTCTATAACCGTCTCCTGCGCTCAGCCGCCTTCCGCGTCGCGGACGCGGATAATCCCATTGAGGTTATCGGTCTCACGGGTCCCACGGGCGCGGGCAAGAGCACGGTAAGTAAATACTTTAAAGATAACGGCTACTATATAATCGACGGCGACCTTCTCGCGAGAGAGGCGGTAAAATCGGGAACCGTACTCCGCGCGCTTGCGGAGGAATACGGAGCGGACATAATAAATGAGGACGGCTCGCTCGACAGGCGCAAAACCGCCGACAGGGCTTTCGCCTCACCCGAAAAGACGAAGCGTCTCAACGAAATCACCCACCCCGCAATCTGCGCGCTTACAAGTATGGAAATAGCGAAGGCGCAGAGTGAAAACGCCCGCGGAGCCGTAATTGACGCTGCGGCGCTGCTCGAATGCCCGCCGATTCTCGCCCTGTGCGACAAACTCGCCTGCGTAATCGCGCCCGCTGAGGAACGCCTGCAAAGGATAACCGTCCGCGATTCCATAACGGAAGAGCAGGCAAAAAGGCGCATCTCCGCCCAGCACCCGGACGATTACTATATTTCGCGCACGGATTACACCATTCACAACGGCATAAACGACGATTTCAGACCCGATGCCGACAAGGTCATCGCGGGAGAACGGAACAAATAATGAAAAAGGTTTTAATCGCAATAATCTGTATTGTCACGGCGGCGGTTCTCGCCGTCTGCGGCTCGGGTATTGCCGCGCGGCACCTGTACCCGCTTAAATTCAGCCACGAGGTTGAAAAATACAGCGAACTTTTCGGCGTTGACAAATATCTTCTCTGCGCCGTCATCCGCACCGAGAGCGGCTTTGACCCGGACGCCGAATCGCGGGCGGGCGCAATCGGCCTGACCCAGATAACCGAGCCCACCTTCGAATGGCTCTGCCTCAAATCGGGCGAAAGCGGGGAGTTTGAGGATCTCTACAACCCCGGCGTATCGATTAAATACGGCGCGTACTTCCTGAGTCTGCTTCTCGATGAGTTTTCCGACACCTCCACCGCCCTCGCCGCCTACCACGCGGGGCGCGGAAGGGTAAACTCCTGGCTCGCGGACAGCGCTTACTCGGAAAACGGAAGGTTGGTGAGCATCCCCTCGAAGGACACCGCGCACTATGTTTCAAAGGTTGAAAAAGCGTATGAAAAGTACCTTAATATATATTCAGCAAAGGAGAAATAACCAATGGCAAACGAAACAGTCGAAGCTCTCAAAAAGGAACTGCTCAGCGATAGCCGCAACGGCCTGCTGAAGATTGACGGCGGAGAGGCGGAAAAGGCGTCCGCCTACTGCGAAAACTATGTTGCGTTTATGAACGCCTGCCGCACCGAAAGGGAATGCGCGTCGTTCATCATCGATTCGGCGAAGAAAAACGGCTACGCCGAATTTGACAGGAGCGCGAAATACTCCTGCGGCGATAAAATCTATTTCAACAACAGGGGCAAGAGCGTTGTTCTCTGCACCTTCGGCAGAAAGCCCCTTTCGGAGGGCGCGAGAATAGTCGCTTCTCATATTGACTCCCCCCGCCTCGACTTAAAGCCCAATCCGCTTTATGAAGACAGCGAACTCGCCTATTTCAAAACCCATTACTACGGCGGAATCAAGAAATATCAGTGGACTGTCACACCCCTCTCGCTCCACGGCGTAATCATCAAGAAAAACGGCGAAAGCGTCACCGTAAGCATAGGCGACAAGCCGGGCGAGCCGAAATTCGTCATTACCGACCTTCTCCCCCACCTCGATAAAAACCAGGGCAAGCGCACTCTCGACGAGGGCGTTACTGGCGAGGAACTGAACATACTCATCGGCTCCTGTCCGCTTAAGGACGGCGAGGGCGACAACCTCGTAAAACTCAATATAATGAAAATCCTCAACGAAAAATACGGCATTGTCGAGGACGATTTCAAAACCGCGGAACTTGAGGCGGTTCCCGCCTACCCCGCCTGCGATATCGGCTTTGACTCAAGTCTTATAGGCGCTTACGGCCACGATGACAGGGTCTGCGCCTACCCCGCCTTCACCTCGCAGATTGACGCGGGCACTCCCGAATACACCTCAATAGCCGTGCTCACGGATAAAGAGGAGACGGGCAGCGACGGCGTTACGGGCCTCAATTCCGCCTATCTCAAACATTTCATCTACGACATCGCCGAAAGTCAGGGCTTCTGCGGCAGGGATGTAATACGCAGATGCGAGTGCCTCTCCGCCGATGTAAACGCCGCTCTCGACCCGATTTACGCCGACGCTCATGAGAAAAACAACGCCGCTTTCCTCAACAAGGGCATCGTGCTCACAAAATACACGGGTCACAGAGGCAAGGGCGACACCTCGGACGCAAACGCCGAATTTACCGGCAAGGTCGCGCGCATATTTGACGGCGCCTCGGTCGTCTGGCAGACGGGCGAACTCGGCAAGGTGGATATGGGCGGCGGCGGAACCGTCGCGAAATATCTCGCCGACACGGGCATTGAGGTAATCGATGTGGGCGTGCCGCTCCTCAGCATGCACGCGCCGTTTGAAATCGCCTCAAAACTCGATATCTATATGGCATACAAAGGATTCAAAGCGTTTTACGAAGCAGAATAATTTTTATGGAAGAACTGTTCATTCTTGTTTTTGAACTCGCGGGCACGGTGGCGTTTTCCGTTTCGGGAGCGCTGACCGCGATAGAAAAAAAGATGGATGTGCTCGGCGTGATGATACTCGGGCTGTGCACCGCGACAGGCGGCGGGATAATACGCGATCTTATTCTCGGCTACACGCCGCCCGCGGCTTTCCGCACCCCGCTTTACTCAATAGTCGCCCTGCTCACGGCGGTAATCATATTCCTGCCACCCGTCACGCGCTCAATCAGGAAAAACGCGCGCAAGTTTTACGCTGTGCTCACGGTGTTTGACTCGCTGGGTCTGGCGATTTTCACGGTTGTGGGCATTCAGGCGGCTCACACCGAATCGGACGCGCACGGAGTTTATCTTTTCCTGTTTGTCGGCGTGCTGACCGGTGTAGGCGGCGGAGTTATGCGCGATATTTTCGCGGGCGAGCGCCCCTCCGTATTTGTTGAGCACATATACGCCACGGCGTCCATTCTGGGCGCGGCGCTGTGCATTGCCCTCTGGGACACGGCGGGCAGTTACCTTTCAATGCTCGCGGGCTCCGTCTTTATTTTCATACTGCGTGTTCTTTCCGCGCATTACCGCTGGAACCTCCCGAAAGCCGAAATACAGGAGGAAAACAGCACAAAATGAACAGTCTTCCGAAAAGAAAGCACCCTCGGCTTAAGCACTATGATTATTCGCAGAACGGCTGTTATTTTGTAACTGTCTGCGTTTCGGATAATTCTGCTGTGTTATCCTGCGTTTCCGCATCAAACGAAGCCGAGAAACCCGTTGTTGTTCTTACGGAATACGGCAAAGCGGTTGAACGGCAAATACTCCGCGTCTCGGAAGTTTACAATACGGTTAGTGTTGAGAAATATATCATTTTACCGAATCATATTCATATTCTTTTCCGGTTTGACAATTCTTGCGGCGGGATTGGGGAATCCCGCCCTACAGAAAAATGTCCCCGATTATCTGTGCTGATCCGCGGATTCAAATCAATGGTAACAAAAGAAATCGGAAAACCTATATGGCAGAATTCATTTTATGAGGAAATCATAAAAAATGAAGAACATTATCTGCAAGTATGGCAATATATTGATTCAAATGCTCAAAAATGGCTTCAGACTCACCCCTGAAAAAACGTAGGGCGGGATTCCCCAATCCCGCCGTTACAAAGGCCGTCCGTGAGGACAAAAGCCTTCCCCAAACCCCGACTACCATTTAACACGAGGTATTATTATGATTAAAATCACCGCACTCGGCAAGGGATTTGAAATATCCCGCAACGGAAGAACAATCTACAGCGCCACGGTCGGCACGGAGGTTTTCCGCGTCGGCACGGGCTCCTGCGTCTATTCCATGAACAGGGGCAGTTTCTCGGTAAAGGAAAAAATAAAATCCGTCAAGGGCATCCGTCTTGTTGAGGCGGCGGTGTCCCCGGAGGGCGTTGACCTCTGGCTCACCGAGGGTTCGCTGAGAATAAACCTCATCGGTGAGCGCGTTGAATTCCGCTTCTCCGACTTTGATTCCTACAACCGCCTCTGGATAAAAATTCCCGCCGCCGCGAGGGAGCACATCTACGGCTGCGGCGAAATATTCACCGAGTTTGACCTGCGCGGCAAAACGGTTGATGTCTGGGTATCCGAGCACATCAACGCCGCCTCCATAGCCAAAAAACTCGTCAAGATTGCCACGGGCAGGCGCGATTCGCAGAAGAAGGAAAAATTCGAGAAATACGAAACCTACTACGCCCAGCCCACCTTTTTAAGTTCGGATAAATACTATTTCCACTCCTTCGCCTCCTCCCGCGTGCAGTTCGATTTCACAAACGCCCGCTGGCACGGTGTAAAAATGGACTCCGTCAGCGATTTCGTGCTCGGCTTCGGCGACACCTTTGAGGATGTTATGGGCGATATCACCGCTGTTGTCGGCAGGCAGCCCGAACTGCCCGACTGGGTGTATGACGGCGAAATTCTCGGCATTCAGGGCGGCACCGAGCTTATGATGAGCAAGGTTGACAACACCCTGCGCCACGGTATGAAGGTAAACGGCGTCTGGATTCAGGACTGGGAAGGCAGGCGTATAACAGCCGCGGGCAAACAGCTTATGTGGAACTGGGAGTGGGACAGAGAACTCTACCCCCGCCTCGATGAAAAGATAAAGGAACTCAACGCAAAGGGCATAAAGGTTCTCGGCTACTGCAACCCCTTCCTCGCCATTGAAAAGCCACTCTACGACGAGGCGACCGAGAAGGGCTACTGCGTAAAGGACAAGGACGGCGACGACTACCTTGTAAAAATCACCACCTTCCCCGCCGCCATGCTCGACCTTACAAACCCCGAAGCGTGGGAATGGATGAAAAATATAATCAAGAAGAATATGATTGAATTCGGTCTCTCCGGCTGGATGGCGGACTTCGGCGAATATCTGCCGACGGACTGCGTACTTTACAGCGGCGAGGACGCCGAGCTCGTTCACAACACCTGGCCGGCACGCTGGGCTCAGTTAAACCGCGAGGCGGTCGAGGAGAGCGGCAAGCTCGGCGAAATAATGTTCTTCACCCGCGCCGGCTATTCCGACACTCCGCGTTACTCAACAATGATGTGGAACGGCGACAACCACGTGGATTTCAGCGTTGACTACGGTCTGCCGTCCGTAATTCCCGCAATGCTGTCGCTCACCTGCTGCGGCTTCGGTTTAAGCCATTCCGACATAGCGGGCTACACCACCTTCGCCGTGCTCAGGCGCAGCGAGGAACTCTATATGCGCTGGGCGGAGATGAACGCTTTCTCGCCGCTTATGAGAGGCCACGAGGGCTTGAACCCCGATCTGAACGCCCAGTTTGACGCGAGCGACGAGGTGCTCAATCACTCGGTAAGAATGTCGCGCATTCACGCCGCCCTGAAGCCGTATATCAAAGAGGCGGTTAAATACAACGCCGAAAAGGGCGTCGGAGTCGTGAGGCCGCTGTTCTTCCACTACAACGAGGACAGGGCGTATAAAGAGGGCTATGAATACCTGCTCGGCAGGGATATCCTCGTTGCCCCCGTGCTCCGTCCGAAAGCGGACTCCCGCGAGGCGTGGCTCCCCGATGACGAGTGGATTCATCTCTGGAGCGGCAAGGAGTATAAAGGCGGCACCGTCACCGTGCCCGCGCCCGTTGGCAACCCGCCCGTATTTGTACGCAAAAACGCAGACCCCGCTCTGCTTGAAATAATCAAAAATATCAATATCGGAGGATAAAACAATGAAGTATTTTCTCGACAGCGCAAAAATCGATGAAATCAGGGAGGCGTATTCCACCTTCGGCATCGACGGCGTAACCACCAACCCCAACCACATTATGAATTCGGGCAAGCCCTTTTACACCGTAATAGCGGAACTCGCCGCTTTCGTCAAGGAAAACGGTCTTGAGGGCTATGAGAAATTCCCCGTTTCCGTTGAAATCAATCCCCATCTCGACGATGTGGACGAAATGATCGCCATGGCGCGCAAAATAAGCGGTATGTGCGAAAACTTCGTCATCAAAATCCCCTGCACCGCTTCGGGCATAACCGCCGCGAGAGCGCTCGAGAAAGAGGGCATCCGTACAAACCTCACACTCGTATTCTCCGCTTCGCAGGCGATCATAGCCGCCAAAAACGGCTCGCTCTTCGTCTCCCCCTTCATCGGCTGGAAGGAGCAGAGCGGCGAGGACTGCGCGGCGTATATAGCCGACATCGTCGATATCTATAAAAACTACGGCTACTACGGCAACACTCAGATTATCTGCGCCGCCGTTCGCACGGGCAAGCAGATTGTTGACTGCGCCGTCGCCGGAGCCGACATTGTCACCGCGGGTCTTCAGGTCTATAAGGACAGCATGTATCACCCCTTCACGGACCTCGGCCTTTCGAGATTCCAGAACTCCTGGGACAAAACCGTAACTACGGAATAATCCCTTCATATTTGACAATTGCGGTTTTTATGATAAAATCAAATTAATTTCACTCGCGAATATATTTAAAGGAGATATTGCAATGGAAAAAAGCGCTGCGAACACCGCCGCAGGCGAAAAGCTCAATTATAAGCGGACTTTTCTTATCGGCTTCGGCTTTATGGGCTGTATGCTTATGTGGTCGGTGTACAATTCCTATGTCCCCGTAATATTCAGGGCAAAGCTCACCGAACTCACGGGCGGCAATCTTCCCGCCTTCCTCTCGGTCGCGCTTCTCGTCAACGCCATTATGACAATCGATAATGTCTTCGGCGTCATCTTCCAGCCGTTCTTCGGCAAAAAGAGCGACCACACCCACTCAAAACTCGGCAAAAGAATGCCCTACATCATCATCTGCCTTCCCCTGTGCGCGCTCTTCTTCAGCTTCATTCCCGTCGCGGCAACCGTCAAGGCGGCAGGGCTGAGCATCGCGCTTATGATGAGCGTCATCATCTTCTTCAACTTCACAATGTCCGTATGGCGCTCCCCCGTTGTTTCGCTTATGCCCGACTTCACGCCCTCGCATCTTCAGTCCGACGCAAACGCCGTTATCAACATTATGGGCGGCGTAGGTCAGATGATCGGCTTCGTTGTCGGCACAATAGCCACCGCCGTTGTCGGTCTTCTCGGCTTTACGGCTCTTCACGACGCCCTCAAGGCAAAAACCAACACCCTCGGTCAGATTCTCGAGGTTGACGCGGAAGGCGTGCCTGTTGTCAGATATCTTGTTGACAAAGCATCAATCGACGCCACCCGCCTTGAAAACTTCATTGAGAGCGGACGCGACACCCTCACAATCGACGGCAAGGATGTTGCCGTAAAGGTCGCCAAACTCACAAACGGCGAACCCACCTATGTAAACTACACGCCCATTTTCGTAATCTCCGCGGTTATCGCCGTGCTCTGCCTCGTTGTTCTTGTGGCTTTCTACAAGAGAAACAAGCAGTATGACCTCTCCGCGAAGGTTGAACTTGAATCGGCTGAGGAAAAACCCAAAAAGATAAAAATCCGCGATCTCCCCATCACCAAGGCGGAAAAAAGAAGCCTGCTCGTTATGCTCGCTTCCCTTTTCCTTATAAACAACGCCACCGAGGCGATTGTTCCCAATTTCACGAACTTCGCGCTTGACACCCTCGATGTCAAACCGATTTACTCAACTCTTATGATGGCTATTTTCGCCGTCTCCCTCGCCGCCTTCGGCATTCCCGCGGGCGCCATGGGCAGAAAACTCGGACGCAAAAAGACCATTATAATCGGTCTCAGCGTAATAGTCATAATGTTCGCGATTTATCTCGCCGTTTCACAGTTTATCAACAATAAGACATTCACCTGGATAGTTCTGTGGATTGCTCTCGTTGTCGGCGGCGCCGCCGTCGGGTGCATCAACATAAACACGCTTCCGCTTGTTCTTGCCATCGGCGGGCGCGAATATGTCGGCACCTTCACGGGCTATTACTACACCGCCACCTTCTCGGCTGCAATCACCGGCCCCATCCTCTGCGGTCTTGTTGTCGGTCTGTTCAATGACGACTACAACTTCATGTTCCTGTTCTGCGCGATTATGTTCGCTCTCGGTCTTGCCGTAATCACTCAGGTTAAACACGGCGAATCCAATGAGATAAGCGAAAAAGAACTTGAACAGATAAGAATGGAAAACGAAGACTGATTGATTCAAAGGAGAAATTATGGAGAGAAAAGTACCTAAGGGCTACGCGGTGATGTGGGTAATTTTCGCCGCCGCCTACGCAATCTGGATGATTTTCTTTATGCCGAAATATGTTCTTGACAACTATGAGAATATGCTTTCGGAAATGACCATCGACGGCAAGGTTTACGGCAACCTCAGCGGTATGGTCGGCGCGCACTGGCTCTATCCCCTGTGGGTCATCTTTTCCGTCGCCTCGCTCCTGCTTTTCATTTTCTATCTCAAAAAATTCCTCTATTGCGAAAAGCAGACCAAGGGTATGGCTGTTGCCGCCTGCGTTATTCTCGTTGTCGGCTGCGCCTTCGTCGTCGGCTACGGTTTCCTCGGCGAGGAGCCCTTCATCGACAAGGTCAGATATATAACGGCAAGCATGATAGGTATGAACTACCCGTGGATGTTCCGCCTCTGGGGCGTGCTCGGAGCGGCGAGTCTGTTCATCAACACGCTCTACTGCTACCGCAAATTCAACTATAACAGCAAGGTCGGCATAATCGCGGGTTCAATCGGCGCGGTTGCCATCTATGTAACGGTCAACTGCCCCTCGATGGGCGAGAAGGCGCTCTCGTTCTTTCCCCGCCCCCGTATGGTCGGCCACTGGGCGGGCGCCCTCATATTCGCGTTCGGCTGCGCCGTGCCCGTTGTGCTGTTCCTTTTCAATTCAGCCAAAAGATTAAAGGGCAAATTCGCCGTCACGGCGGTTGTGTTTGTAGCCCTGCTCCTGCTTATGCTCGCCCTTCTCATCTTCGTAGGCAAGAGCGCCATTATTGAAAATATCCCGATGGTCGCGGCATACGCCCTTCTTCTCGCGTTCAACTTCACTCATTTCTACGACGAGGCAATCATAACGGAATAATCCGGAAAACCCGTCAATAAATCAAGGGCTGTCGCACGACAGCCCTTTTTAAACCCCGGAGGCACTATGACAGCGGTCAGAATAATTCTTTTTGTTTTGTCGGCGCTCTGCGTCATCTTCAATATAAGCCCGCTCCTCACAACGGGCGAAATAAACAGCGGACTCGTAACGGGGCTTCTCGCCGCCGCGCTGTTTTTCGTTTACGGCGTTTTCTTTGAGCGCGTAAATTCCTTTTTCGCCCTCGTGTGGAGAAACACGGCGGGCAGGGTCGCGCTCTCGGTCACGGCGGTTATCCTCGCCGTATGCGTGGCGGTTTCGGGTTTCGCCTTCGCGAACATTGTCGCGAAAAGCCGTAAATCGGAACACAAAACGGAATACATCATCGTCCTCGGCTGCAGGGTATATTCGACCGTGCCCGGCATCTTCCTTACAAAAAGAATAAACGCCGCTTACGATTATCTCACCGAAAACCCCGGCAGCAAGGCGGTTCTCTCGGGCGGCAGGGGCAGCGGCGAGGATATCTCGGAAGGCAGGTGTATGTTCAACACCCTCACGGATAAGGGCATCGACCCGGAGCGGCTTATAATCGAGGACACCTCGTCCTCCACGCTCGAAAATTTCAGAAACTCGCTTGAGATTCTCGAAAGCAGAGGCGTAAAGATTGACGAAATAACCGTAGTTACAAACGATTACCACGAATACCGCGCCTCGGGATTTGCGAAAAAATGCGGACTCACCTCTTATTCATACCCCGCGAAAACTCCCTGGAACGGCTATCTGCCCTTCGCCGTCAGGGAAGTTTACGCCTCCGTAGTCCAGCTCTACCTCGGAAGATAAAAAAGGAACTGCTGACGCAGTTCCTTTTTTCTTATTCTCCGTCAATCGCCGCGGTTATGCGGCGCAGGTCGGTGTCGGTCCAATCGGGGCTTATGTCGAGGTAAGCCGTGCGTGAGAGCAGATCGAGCGATTGCGCGCACATATCGGGCGTGTAATTCATATTGAGCCCCTGATTTTCCTTCATTTTGAAGGGATCCATCGCGGGGTGGAGCGCCCCTCTGCGCTCCATAATCTGGGTCCAGTTGCAGTAAACGTGCTTGCCCGTGTCAAACGGAACGGTTATGCCGATTCCCTGTTTTTCCATCTTTTCCTTGAACGCGCGGCAGTCCTTTTCGCTGTCAAAACGGAAGGCGGCGGCAGTGCAGCACGCGCCGTCAAAATCGTTATACGGTATGGGCTTTACGGTTTTCACATTTTCATAAACCGCCCTGCAGTTGCGCCTTAAATCGGCTAAAATGCCGGGCAGTCGCTTCAGCTGCTCGCGCATAATCGCGCCCGTGATGTCGGACACCCTGTATTCCGCCCCGCCGAAAAGCGGCTCGCTCACCTCGCTGAGCTGGTCGCCGAAGAACGCTACGGCGCTCGCGTCGTGATAGATGAGCGCACGCTCATAAACGCGGCGGCTGTTTGTAACAAGGGCTCCGCCCTCGCCCGAGGTTATCACCTTGAAAATGTTGAAGCTGAACGCCCCCGCGTCGCCTATGGAGCCGAGATATTTGCCGTGATACATGCCCCCGTCGGACTGGCAGGCGTCCTCGAGAACGGCTATGCCGTGCTTTTTCGCGATTTCGCAGATTGCGTCCATATTTGACGGCAGACCCATTATGTGAACGGGAATAACCGCCTTCGTATGCTCCGAAATATTCTTTTCGAACGATTCGGGGCTCAATGTCATCGTTTCGTCAATGTCGGCTATTACGGGAATCGCGCCCGCGCCCGTGACCGCGAGAGCCGTGGCGATATAGGTGTAGGCGGGAACAATAACCTCGTCGCCAGGACCTATGCCGAGAGCCACCAGCGCCGATTCAATAGCGGCGTAGCCCGAGGTCATCAGCAGGGTGTATTCGGAGCCGACTGTTTTGCTCCACTCCTCCTCGAAGTGCTGAACCTCCCTGCCCGCGTCGTTTATTTTGAAAAACTGTCCCGATTCGAGCGTGCGCTCAACAGCGAGCGCCTCCTCCTTGCCTATTCTGTACATAGCGCGCCTCCGTTAACCGTTTATTATTCTGAGAATTTCGTTTATGAGATTCTGATCGGTCGCGTCCTCAAGCAGGAAGACGCTGCCGTTCAGGAAGCATTCCACCTCATAGCCGCCGAGGCAGAGCTGATCCTGCGTGGGCAGATAGAAGTTGTAGCCGTTCGCGTTTGAGAGAACCAGTGTGTGGGCGAAACGGGTTTTTAGATAGTGCCTGAGCCGCAGCGATATTCCCGAAAACACCTCGAAGGGAACGGGTATGAACAGCGCTTCGCCCAGCGAGACCATCGCCGTGGGAATCTCCTTCGCCTGCGGCGCTTCTTCGCCGTCGGACAGGAATTTTTCGGTGTCCTTGAGATGCTTGTATTTGAGCGCGAATATGTTTGTAAGATTTTCTGCGTTGCCGAATTCCTCGAGTTTTTCTTTTATCTCATCGTGCGAGGGCATCGGTTTATAGGGCAGCCGCACGGTGCCTCTGAAGATTTCAAGCTCCCCGCTTCTGTATGAACCGAGCGAGTTGAGCGCCCTTACAGCGTCAAAGGCGGCAACCGAGCCGAGTTCCTCAATATATGTGATGTCGCCGACGGTCGAGCCGTTTGTAAGGCGCGGACCCGTGTCGCCGACCGTACCGTTCCAAAAGGCGGTGAGCGTGCCGGTCAGTTCCCGCACCCTGTCGCACATTCCGCCCGACCAGTCGCGGCTGATTTCGCGGTTTTTGCCGCCCGCCGTGCCGTGGCAGCCGTAGTGAATCATATTGATAATTCCCTTTTTCGTCTCGGAGTTTCTCACGGCGATGAAGGTCATTTCCGGGTCAAAACTTCCCCACGGATTTTGACCGAACTCTATTCTGCCGTCGGGCATCTGCTGCCTGCGGTTTACGCCGACTTCGCTTCTGACCGTTGAATACGCGATTTCCGCGGGCGCGAGCGCCGAGAGAGCGTCCACGGACGCTTTTACTATGCCGGGCAGGAAGAATCTGTCAACATAGGGGCGGTCAACCTCGCCCCAGCCCTCCGCTCCGGCCACATTCGGCGCGGAGTGGGTATGGGTGGCGGCAATCATAATATTTGAAACGGGCACGCCCGTCTTTTCCGAAACGGCGCCCCTTATCTCATCGGAAAGTTCCGTCTGCAGATCGCCCACGGTGACGGTTATGAGCAGTGCCGTCTGCCCGTTCTGACTGACAGCCAGAGCGGCGGCGTTCAGCGGGTCGTGCACAGAGTCGCTCTCCCAGCCCGGTTCATAGCCGTAAAGGCAGGTGCCGATTTCGGGGGTTATATCCGCCGAAGCCGCCCCCGCGAGGAATACATTTTTATCGTACGCGCTCATTTTCCCGCCTCCTCAAGCAATATATCTGTCGTTTTTCGACGCCCTTTTTACAACGATAAATGACACAATAAACATAGCCGCCACAAAGCCCATGAAGGAAATGTTTCCGCCCGAGGCGTCCGTTGTGGCGATGTAGTCGTAGAGCCCGTGCAGCAAAACGGGGAAGAGCAGCGCGAAAAATCTGCATATTTTCGAAACGGTTTCGTGCCCGCGGTTCGAGTATTTTTTAGCCGCTCCGTAGAACACGCCCATAAACACGCCGAAGCAGGCGTGGCCGGGAATCGCCGTAAGCGCGCGCACCACAGCCACGGAAAAGCCGTAGGACATAACATAACTTATGTTTTCCCACAGCGCGAAGCCCAGCGATACGAAGGTGGCGTAAACAACGCCGTCAAACTGACCGTTGAACTCGCGACTCGTCCAGGAGTTTTTCTTTAAAAGCAGATATTTTGAACTCTCCTCGGCTACGGCGACAATCAGGAAATAGAGGATTATGTTGTAAAGCACGGTGTTTTCGGGTACGAAATGCCCGAGAATTTTAACCGCCACATATTCCTCAACCGAGGCGAGCAGAGCCGAAAGTATGCCGCCCCTCACAAGGCGCCACAGAAGCCCCGCGCTCTCCTTTTCGAGTTTGTCCGCCTTATACACCATAATCATCAGCGCCACGGCGGGTATGACGGCCGCCGCCACAAGCACGAAATTATAGGTGACAATCGGTGTCAGCAGAAAATGAAACATAAAATCTCTCCCGTTGCGCGTTATGAAAATATTATATCACCCGCGGTATGCTATTGCAAATTAATCTTTGCGCCTCTCTTTTAAATTGACATACGCGCGCGTTTATTTTATACTGTTACTGTTATAAAAATTCCAACCCGAACGGAGAAAAAAGAATGATAGCGGCAATTGATGTTGAACTTTCATACAGCGGAAAACCCCTTTTCAAAAACGCGGATGTCACCTTCACGCGCGGCAACTGCTACGGTCTTATAGGCGCGAACGGCGCGGGCAAATCCACATTTCTGAAAATTCTCGCGGGCGAGCTTGAGCCCACCGCGGGAAAAATCAGCGTGACCCCGGGCGAGAGAATCAGCGTTCTGCGTCAGGATCACTTCGCCTTTGACGACTGTACCGTGGTGCGCACGGTGCTGCTCGGCAACAAGCACCTCTGCGACATTATGGATGAGAAGGAGGCGCTCTACTCCAAGGAGGATTTCACCGAGGAGGACGGAATGCGCATTTCCGAGCTCGAGGAGGAGTTCGCCGAGATGGACGGCTGGAGCGCCGAGAGCGACGCGGAAATACTGCTGAACGGTCTCGGAGTCACGAACGAGTGGCACGAAAAACCTATGAGCGACCTGCCCAACGATCTCAAGGTCAAGGTTCTTCTCGCCCAGGCGCTTTTCGGCAACCCGGACATACTGCTTATGGACGAGCCGACCAACCACCTCGACATAAACGCGATTATCTGGCTCGAGAATTTCCTTATGGACCTTGAAAGCACCGTTATAGTCGTCTCGCACGACCGTCATTTTTTAAACACCGTCTGCACGCACATTGTCGATATCGACTACGGCAAAATGCAGATGTATGTAGGCAACTACGACTTCTGGTTTGAATATACACAGATGCGCCAGCGTCAGCTCAGGGAGCAGAACAAGAAGGATCAGGAAAAGGCGGAAGAACTCAAAAAGTTCATCGCCCGCTTCAGCGCGAACGCCTCAAAGCACAAGCAGGCAACCTCGCGCAGAAAACTGCTTGAAAGTCTGGATCTCGACGACCTTCCCGTGTCGTCCCGCCGCTTCCCGTTTGTGGGCTTCAAGCCGGACAGAGAGGTCGGCAACGATGTTCTCACCGTGCAGGGCATTTCGAAAACCGTCGGCGACCGCAAGGTGCTCGACAATGTAAGTTTCACTATTCTCCCTCGCGAAAAAGTCGCATTTGTGGGCACGGACGCCGTAGCCAAAACAACGCTTTTCCGCATTCTCGCGGGCGAGCTTGAACCCGACGAGGGCACAATAAAATGGGGCGTCACAACCTCAACCTCGTATTTTCCCTCCGACAACTCCGAATTTTTCGACGGCGTTGAGGACAATCTGATTGACTGGCTGAGAAAATATTCGAACCTCGTCTTTGAAAGCGATGTGCGCTCCTGGCTCGGCAGAATGATGTTCTCGGGTGATGAGGCGCTCAAAAAGGCAAAGGTGCTGTCGGGCGGCGAGAGAGTGCGCTGCATGCTTTGCAAGATGATGCTCTCGGGCGCGAATGTGCTCATTCTCGACGAGCCGACCAACCACCTCGACCTCGAATCCATCGCCTCGCTTAACGACGGGCTTATAAAATTCCCGCAGACCCTGCTTTTCACCTCGCACGACCACCAGTTCGTGCAGACAATAGCCGACAGAATTATAGATATCACCACGGGCAACCATTACGACAAAAAGCAAACCTTTGACGAATATCTTGAGGAGACACAGGGCATTGAGCAGTAAAACTCTCTACATTTCCGACCTGGACGGCACGCTTCTCAGCCCCGGCGCGGTGCTCTCGCCCTACACGAAGGCGGCTCTTGCGCGCCTTTGCGACCGCGGAATGAACATAAGCGCGGCCACGGCGAGAACGGCGGCGACAGTGCTTAAAATAATCGACGGCACGGGCATAAACACCCCCGTTGTGCTGATGAACGGCGTGTGCGTCTATGACCTGAAAAAGGGCGAATATGTAAAAATAAACTCAATGGAAAAGCGCGCGGCGCGTGAGGTTATGAATGTTATCTCCCGCCACCGTCTCGCGGGCTTTTTCTACACAATAACGGACAACACCCTCGAAACCTTCTACGAATCCACCGACTCCCCCGGCGCTCTCGCCTTTATTGAGGAGCGTCAGCGCCTCTACGGCAAGGTTTTCACAAAACTCGGTTCTTTTGAGGAAATCCTTGATAAAAACTTAGTCTATTACTCCATTTCCGACACAGGCGAAAAACTCGGCGAAGCCGCGCGGGAGATGAAAAAAATCGAGGGCATAAGAACCGAATACTACCGCGATATCTATGAGGAAAACTGCTTTTTCCTCGAGGTCTGCTCATCGGGCGCTTCAAAGAGCACGGCTGTTGACTTTCTGCGCAGGGAATACGGCTTTGACAAAATCGTCGGCTTCGGCGACAATTATAACGACCTGCCCCTGCTCGAAGCGTGCGACGAGTTTTACTGCGTGGAAAACGCCGTTGATGAACTTAAAGAAAAATCCGACGGAATCCTGCTGCCCAACAGCGAGGACGGAGTCGTAAAATATCTGGAGGCGCTATGAACAAAGGCGTAAAAATCCTGCTCGGCGTCACGGGCGGCATCGCGGGATATTTTCTTGTTACCGCGGGCGCGTATCTGCCGTTCGTCATAAAGGACGCGAACCGCGATTATAACGATGACTGCGAGTATCTTATGATTCTCGGCGGCGACATAATCGGCGCCGACACCCCGAGCCCCCAGCTGCTTGAGCGTATGAAGGCGGCGGCTGTCTATCTCAGAGAGCATCCCGAGGTAAAAGCAGTGCCCTGCGGCGGCTGTTTCCGCCCGCTTCAGAAAAAATCCGAGGCGCAGATAATCGCGGATTTCCTCGTTGACAGCGGCATTGACCCCGCCCGCATAATCAAAGAGGACAAATCCACCACCACCTTTGAAAACTTCAGGTTTGCCCTGCCGCTTATAGAGAAGGATTCAGGCAGAAACGCCGACTGCCTGCGCATAGCGTTCCTGTCATCGAGTTACCATATGCACCGCGCGGGAATAATCGCGAAAAGGTGCGGAATAAAGAATGTTCTGCGCGTATCCTGCAAAACTCCGGGTGAGGCGTTCAAGCGTTTCGCGCGCGAGTACTTTGTCGGCTACGAGCTTCTGTACCGCGGTATATTTATTGATTAAAATAATATAATATATAAAATACATAATCCATCTCAAAGGGAGGAATAGTTACGGAAAAATACAGCGGAATGCCCATGCGTTTTGCCCACACGGGAGTTACCCAGTTCGCGCCCGAAAACACGCTTGAGGCGTTCAGAAAGGCGGCGGAACTCGGCTGCGAGGGCATTGAACTCGACATCCAGCTCAGCGGCGACGGCGAAATCATCGTCACCCACAACGACAACCTCGCGTATATGACCTTCGAAAAGCACCGCGATTCATTAAGGGATCTGACAGCTCAGCAGATAAAAGCGTTCGACATCCCCTACCGCGACGCGCTCAAGCTCAAATACCCGCCCTATCCGTGGACGGAACACTTCGGCGGCAGGCGTATGATTACCCCGCCCGATTATGTTGAGGACAGGGTGACACATCTCATCACTTTCCCAGAATTCGACGCCTGGCTCGCGACGGTCGGCTACGACCTGACAGTCGAGGTCGAATTCAAATGCAAGGGTATGTGCCCGCGTATGGACGAGATTCTCGCTTCCTCAAAAAATGTTTCGCAGTACATCCTTTTCTCGGGCAATTGGGAGGTGCTTGAGGAGATGCAGGAGCACTACCGCAAAAACGGCAAACCCGACGGCCTGCGTCTCGGCGCGAACATCCGCTTCATCAACGAGGACACAATGGATTTCGTAAACCGCTCCGATTTGTGGGAAGTCGGTCTCAACAACGAGGCATTCACAAAGAAGGATGTGGAAATGTTTGAGTCAATGGGCATAAAGGTTTTCTCAAACCTCGGCGACTACCCCGAATGGTGGCAGGCGATAAACGAATACGGCGTGACCGGCTTCAAAACAAATTTCCCCGACGCCTATACCGAATGGTGGTCCGCTTGGAAAAAGGAAAAGTAAAAACTCTAAAAATACGCAACCCCGGCGCGGGTTGGGCGGTCATTCATAAGACAGTATTGGTTTTCACGGAAAGCCAAAGCCGCATAACATCGTCAGATTTGCTTACCATACACAAAGTATGCTTTCACAAATCTTCCTTGTTCTGCGGCTCATTTTTCGCGTGAAAA
>JAEEGL015878020.1_pt1 | contig 32902 bp, 20 predicted proteins | sample 9134231 | NCBI WGS metagenome assembly JAEEGL01 (sample SAMN16246548, study PRJNA631951) | gut metagenome | biome: gut microbiome; feature: rumen; material: fiber-attached | host: Bos | place: Iran: Karaj | collected 2018-10
GAGGAGTGTGACCTCGGTGATGTGTTTGCCCGGGATGACGGAGTTGAGGAGCTGGATGAGCAGGGGCTCGTTGCCGTGTGTGGCGAAGAGTTTCTTGAAGCCGAAATCGGAGACGGCGCGGAAGTATTTCCGCTTGGGGTAGGTGTTGTCCATAAAAACACGCAGATTAAAAGATAAAACAGAGCCGGGCCCGTAAAAAGACCCGGCTGCAAAACTTGCGAGCATCTGCGTGAAAAACAAGATGTTGTGACGAAATGCGTGAAGATTTACTTGTTTTTGATAGTTTTTGAAGAATTTGATGGCGGGGTGGCCTGGTATAAAAAAATTATTGATGTCTTTTTTACACTTCCACCTTGTCGTAGGCCTTCACGATCTTCGTGACAAGGGGGTGCCGGACTATGTCTTCATTCTTGAAGACGACGGTGGCGATGCCCTTGATGTCGCGCAGCAGCTGAACGCCGTGCAGCAGGCCGGAATCCTCCCGGCGCGGCAGGTCCACCTGCGTCGCATCGCCCGTGACGATGAACTTGGAATCCATGCCCATTCGCGTCAGGAACATCTTGAGCTGCCCCACGTTGGTGTTCTGCGCCTCGTCCAGGATCACGACGGCCCTGTCGAGGGTGCGGCCCCTCATGTAGGCCAGCGGCGCGATCTGGATGGTCCCGTCGGCCATGAACTCCTGCAGCTTCTTCCCGGGAATCATGTCCCCGAGGGCGTCGTAGAGCGGCTGCAGGTAGGGGTCGAGCTTGTCCTTGAGGTCCCCGGGCAGGAATCCCAGCCTCTCTCCTGCTTCGACGGCGGGACGGGTCAGGATGATCCTTTTTACTTCCCGGTTCTTCAAGGCCCTGACTGCAAGGGCGATGGCGATGTAGGTCTTTCCGGTGCCGGCGGGGCCGAGGGCGAAGAGCAGGTCGTTGTCGAAATAGGCCTTGACCATTTCCTGCTGGCGGGCGTTTCGGGCGCGGATCGGCTTGCCTTCCGTGCTGTGGACTATCACGGCGTCCCCGCTGAGCTTGAACTTCTCCGGGGAATTCTCGCCGTCGAAGATGTCCTCCACGTCATAGACGGAGAGGCTTCGCTTGTGGTGGCGCCGATCCACGAGCTCCGAAAAGCGCTGCCTGAACTCCTGGATCTGGCTTTCCTTCCCCTCGAGGATGATTTCGTCGCCCCTGGCGACTACCTTGAGTCCGGGGAAATAAGAGCAGAACTCTTCCAAGATCTTGTTGCCTGCGCCGTAGATCTCTATGGGATCCATGGCCTCGAGCTTGATGGTTTCCTTCATTTTATTCCTGTCTTCGCTGAGACCCTGCGAAGGGTCTCCATCATATTGTCATAGTCCGAAGGGTCCAGCCACTCGGAGCGGCGTCCCTTCCATTCGTCCACGAAAATAGTGGCGTAGCTTCCTGTGAGTTTCCCCGGCAGGGTGCACCACATCCACCGCAGCCGGGGCTCCAGCATCCTCGTGCGCAGGGCGCTCTCCCGTACGAAACGGAGGGTCACGGCAAGCTCCAGCCTCGTATTCTGCAGGCTCATGTTCGATACTGCGTTCCCGACGGAATACACGACGGGCACTCCGGAGATGTGCGTGGAATCCTGCACTACATGCGGGTGCGAGCCCACGACGGCATCCGCGCCGTTCGCGACCAGCCAGCGGGCCCATTCCTGCTGGGAGGCATTGTGGATAAGCTCATATTCAACGCCCCAGTGGGGGAGGGCCACCACGAAATCGGCCCCGCGCTCCCTTGCTGCTGCAAGCTGCTCCCTGACTTCGTCCCGGCGCATCCATGCAAGGCGCGGCCACGGGCGGGACGGACCGATGTTCGAGCCGTATGTGAAATTCACCAGGGCGACCTTCAGCCCCTTCCCTTCGAGGATCAGGGGATTGAGCTCGCGGAACCTTTCTTCGGAAGGTCCGGCCCCGGTATAGCGTATGCGGCCTTCCGCGGCCATCCTGTCGTACACTTCCAGGGTGCGCGCAAAGCCCTCGTCCCCCTTGTCGAGCAGGTGGTTGTTCGCCGTCAGGAAGACGTCCACGCCGCAGGAAGCTATGTAGGAGGCATACCAGTCGGGGGTCGAGAATACGGGATAGCCGGTGTACGGCGGGCCGCCTAGCGGAAATTCCATGTTGGCCAGTGCGAAATCGGCCTTCTGCAGGGCCGGGGTTATCTCCCGGAGGAAAGTGCTGTGGTCGTGCTCCAGCTGGCGCGAGTGCATCATGACATCGCCGATGATGATTATCGACAAGGTGTCCGGATCGGGGGCCAGGGGCCGTGCCGAGGGCATCTCGACCCTTATCGCGGGCGGGGTGGACCTGATGGGACCGTCCCCCGCGGCGATATGCCCCGGAAGGATCTGGAGGACGGATGAAATCAAGAGACCGGCGATACGGATCATAAGTAATACAAAGATAACAAGATTTATTTTGCGGCCGTGGATTAAATTCTTAATTTTGTCTTTTGTTTAAAAACTACCGTTCCACATGAAGAGAAGTCTGTTATACGGCGCAATGCTCGTCCTCTGCGTGTTATCCCTGGGTGGATGCGATTTCTTTCGCAGGCTCGCGGGAAGGCCGGATTCGGCTGCGATCGAAGCCAAGCGTGCGGCCATCGCCGAGGCTGAAGCCCGCCACCAGGCGAGGCTGGATTCTCTCGCCGTCGTGGAGAAGCAACTCGCGGATTCCCTGGCCCTGGTCGATTCCATACGCAACTCCGGCAGCCTCCTGCTCGGAACCGGACGTTTGGGTGGCCTGACCGCCGCCGAACTGCCGTACCGCTACTATCTCATCATCGGCGCCTTCTCGAACGCGGCCAACGCCGACCGGCTGATCGCGCAGGTGGAAAAGGCGGGGATAGAGCCGTACCGCCTGCTCTGCCGCAACGGTTATGTCTCCGTGGGCATCCTTCCGGCCAACAATATCGCCGGCATATATGAATCCCTGTGCAAGGCCCGGACCTACGACTTCTGCCCGAAGGACGCCTGGATCCTCGTGAATGAATAGGATATGCTCCGCCGGTTCCTGACAATAGCAGCGCTCCTGCTCTCCGCAGTCTCCTTCGCCCAGTACAGGCAGTCCCCGTACGGGGAACTGTACGACAGCGAAGGCGTCGCCGCCATGCGCAGGGCCGTCGGATACCTTTCTGCGGCATCCATGGAAGGACGCGCCGCAGGGTCGGCCGGGGAAGCCGCCGCAGCGGAATATGTCTCCGGGGCCCTTGCCGCGGCAGGCGTGGACGTGCTGTCCGGGAAGGAAGGAGAAATTTTCGGAATGAAACTTCCGGATGGGGACACCCTTGTCTCCAGGAACGTTGTCGGGTTCATCCCGGGCTACGACAGCGCCCTGAAGGAGCACTACATAGTCATCGGGGCACGGCTTGACGGCCCCGGGACCCGTACCGTCAACATCGACGGGACCCCGGTCGAAAAGATACTTCCCGGCGCGAACGGAAACGCCTCGGGCATTGCGATGATGCTGAATCTCGCGAAGATGCTCCAGGCGGGCTCGGTGATGCTCCGGCGATCGGTGCTTCTGGTGGCGTTCGGCGCATCCTCCCGCATGCAGGCCGGCTCATGGTATTTCCTGAACCGTTCCTTCCCCGATCCGGACAAGATCGATGCGATGATAAACCTTGACATGGTCGGAACCGGCAGTTCCGGTTTCTACGCCTGGTGCGCCTCCAACCCCTCACTTACGCGGACGGTGCAGGCGCTCTCGGAGACCCTCCAGCCCGTCAAGCCGAAGCTCGTCACCCTCGAGCCTGTCGCCTCCGACCACCGCTCCTTCTACGACAAGCGTATCCCGTCGATACTCTTCACCACCGGGATGTACCGGGAGTATGAAAGCGAGCACGACACCGCCTCCATCATCGAATACGATTGGATGGAGCGCATCCTCGAATATGTCCACAATTTCGCCGTATCCCTCATAAACGGCCCGAAGCCGTCGTTCGACCCCGCGGAAGAAGCCGCGAAGGAGAAGGACGACAAGGTCATACCTTATTATGAATGCGACTGGAAGCCCAGTTTCCTCGGCAGCACGGACCCCAAGGTGTTCCTGCAGAAATGGGTCTATGTGTACCTGAGATACCCCGAAAGCTGCGTGCGCGAGGGCGTCCAGGGCCGCGTTCTGGTCGATTTCGTGATCGACGAGAGGGGCAAGGTGCGCAACGTTCGGGTGCTGAAGGGCGTGGATCCTCGTCTCGACGAAGAGGCCGTCCGCGCGATCGCGGCCTCCCCGGACTGGAAGCCGGCCCGCCTGCGCGGCAAGAAGGTGAAATCCGGAATGTCCCTGTACGTGGAATTCAGACTTGAAAAAAAGAAAAAGAAATAGATAGAAAATGGAGTACGATTTCAGGAAGATTGAGAGCAAATGGCAGGCCCGCTGGGCTGAAAGGAAGACTTACAAGGCCGTAGAGGACCCCTCGAAGCCGAAATACTATGTGCTGGACATGTTCCCGTATCCTTCCGGGGCGGGGCTGCATGTGGGCCATCCCCTCGGCTACATCGCCAGCGACATCTTCTCGCGCTACAAGCGCCTGAAGGGCTTCAACGTCCTGCACCCCATGGGCTACGACGCGTTCGGCCTTCCTGCCGAGCAGTACGCGATCCAGACCGGGCAGCACCCTGAAAAGACCACTACGGACAACATAGCCCGCTACCGCAGCCAGCTCGACCGCATCGGTTTCTCGTATGACTGGGACAGGGAAGTGCGCACCTGCGATCCCGCCTATTACAAGTGGACCCAGTGGGCGTTCCTGAAGATGTTCTCCAGCTGGTACGATCCCGTGTCCGACAAGGCCAGGCCCATCGAGGACCTGGAGCTGCTCCTGTCGACCGTCGGTTACGACGGCATCACCCCGGCCCGCTGGAAGGTGGCCTCCCCGAAGGAGAAATCGGACATCCTGATGAACTACCGCATCGCCTACCAGGGCGAGACCTCGGTGAACTGGTGCGAAGGGCTCGGCACGGTCCTCGCGAACGATGAAGTCAAGGACGGACTGTCAGTCCGCGGCGGCTTCCCCGTAGAGCAGAAGAAGATGACCCAGTGGCAACTGCGTGTCTCGGCCTATGCCGAAAGGCTCCTGGCCTCGCTCGACAGCCTCGACTGGACCGACTCGCTCAAGGAAATGCAGCGCAACTGGATAGGCAAGTCCGAAGGCACGGAAGTCGTCTTCGACACCGTGAACGGAGACAAGCACCTGCCCGTCACCATTTTCACGACCCGCGTGGACACCATTTTCGGCGTGACCTTCATGGTCCTCGCCCCGGAAAGCCCGCTCGTGGACGAGCTGACCTCGCCGGAGCAGGCCGATGCCGTCAGGGAGTACGTCGCTGAGGTGAAGAAGAAGACCGAGCGGGAGCGCATAGCCGAGACCAAGAGCGTCACCGGCGTGTTCTCCGGTTCATACGGCATCAACCCCCTGACGGGAGAGAAGATACCCATCTGGATCTCCGAATATGTGCTCGCGGGCTACGGCACCGGGGCCATCATGGCCGTTCCCGCCCACGACAGCCGCGACTACGCCTTTGCGCGCCGCTTCGACCTTCCCATCATCCCCATCATCGAGGGCTGCGACGTTTCGGAGCAGAGCTTCGACGCGAAGGAAGGGAAGATGTGCAACAGCGGATTCCTCGACGGGATGGACGTGAAGCAGGCCATCGAAGCCGCCAAGGACTATGTCGAAGAGAAGGGCCTCGGAAAGCGCAAGACCAACTACCGCCTGCGCGACGCCATCTTCTCCCGCCAGCGCTACTGGGGCGAGCCGTTCCCCATCTACTACAAGGACGGCATTCCCACGCCGCTTCCCGAGAGCGAACTGCCCCTGACCCTGCCTGAGATCGAGTCCTTCAAGCCCTCGCCCGACGGGCAGCCGCCCCTCGCCCGGGCCAAGGACTGGACATACAAGGGATATCCGCTCGAAAAGAGCACCATGCCCGGTTTCGCCGGCTCCAGCGCATATTACCTGCGCTACATGGACCCGCACGACGACAAGGCCCTGGTCAGCCCCGAAGCCAACTCCTACTGGCGTTCTGTGGACCTCTACGTGGGCGGCACCGAGCACGCTACGGGCCATCTCATCTACTCCCGTTTCTGGAACAAGTTCCTCTACGACCTCGGCTATGTCTGCGAAGACGAGCCTTTCCGCAAGCTGGTCAACCAGGGCATGATCCAGGGCCGCTCGAACTTCGTCTACCGCATAGTCGGCACGAACAAGTTCGTCTCCCTCGGCCTGAAAGACAACTACGAGACCACCGAGATCCACGTGGACATCAACATCGTCCGGAACGACAGGCTCGACCTCGAGGCGTTCAAGGCATGGCGTCCGGAATTCGCCGACGCGGAGTTCATCCTCGAGGACGGCGAGTACATCTGCGGATGGGCCGTCGAGAAGATGAGCAAGTCCATGTACAACGTCGTGAATCCCGACGACATCTGCGACAACTACGGCGCGGACACCCTGCGTCTGTATGAGATGTTCCTCGGCCCGGTCGAGCAGTCCAAGCCCTGGGACACCAAGGGAATAGACGGCGTCAACCGCTTCATAAAGAAGTTCTGGCGCCTGTTCTACGACCAGAAGGACCTCGCCGTTACGGACGACAAGCCGACTCCCGCCGAGCTCAAGGTCCTCCACAAACTCATAGGCAAGGAGGAAGAGGACATCCTGAATTTCTCCTACAACACCGCCATCAGCGCCTTCATGATAGCCGTCAACGAACTGACCGCCCTGAAGTGCAGCAAGAGGGCAGTGCTCGAGCCCCTCGTGGTGCTGATCAGCCCCTTCGCCCCGCACCTCGCGGAAGAACTCTGGGAGGCCCTCGGCCATGAAGGATCGGTCTGCGACGCTTCCTTCCCCGAGTACGTGGCCGCGTACACCGTCGAAGACAACTGCACCTATCCCGTTTCCTTCAACGGGAAGATGCGCTTCACCGTGGACCTGCCGAAGAGCTGGACTCCGGCCCAGGTCGAGGCCGAAGTGCGGGCGATGGAGCAGACCTCGAAATATGTCGCCAGACTCAGCATCCTCAAGGTGATCGTGGTGCCCGGGAAGATAGTCAATATCGTGGTGAAATGAGCAAGAAGGTACAAAGACTCATCTGGGAATACATAGTCCTGACCCTGGCCTGCTTCATATTCGGCATGGCCTGGGAAGGGTTCATGATCCCCAACGGGATGTCCGCAGGAGGCATGATGGGCCTCTGCACGGTCATCCAGTACGCCACCGGCGGCGTCATCCCCGCCCAGTATTCCTACTTCGCGATCAATGCCGCGCTCATCATCATCGCCGTGCTGGCCATGGGCATAGGTTTCGGCTTCAAGACCATCTACTGCATAGTCGTGTCCTCCGTCGCGATGGGCATCCTGCAGAATGCGGAATGGCTGCACTGCATTCCCGGCGAATTCTTCTTCGTGCGGGAAACCGTCCTCATTCCCATCATAGCCGGCGTCCTGGAAGCCGTCGGCATAGGGCTCGTCCTCCGCTATGGCGGCAGCACGGGCGGGACTGACATCATAGCCTTGATGGTCAACAAGTACTGGCCGGTCTCGCTCAGCACCGCATTCCTCGTTTCGGACCTCATAGTCGTGGCCCTGCTCCTGTTCATCCCGGACAAGAGCTTCGCTGACATGGTTTACGGTATAGTCGAAATCGTCATTTTCTCGCTGATGATAGACATAGTGGTCAGCGGAAAACGCTCCTCGTACCAGCTGATGGTGTTCTCCGAACGCTATGCCGAGATCGCGGACCATATAAACAAGGTCATGGACCGGGGCGTGACCGTCCTCTACGCGCAGGGCTGGTACACCAAGCAGGACAAGAAGGTCCTCCTCATCCTCATAGGCCAGAAGGAGCTCTCTTCGCTCTCGCGGGTCATCAAGGAAGTCGATCCCAGGGCGTTCATGTCCGTGTCTCCGACCAACAATGTCTATGGCGAAGGCTTTGAGGAGATCAAGGCCGGAGTGAGGACGAAGAAAAAGAAATCCGCAGATGGCAACGCTGAATAAGAAGAAGACTTTCTGGGTGTTCCTCAAGGAATACGCCCTCATAACCATCGGGATACTCCTCTACATACTGGGCTGGACCATATTCCTTCTCCCCAACAACCTTATAGGAGGGGGAGTGTCGGGTATCGCTTCCATAGTCCAGTATGCGACCGGGGGCGCCCTCAAGGCCGGTACGGTCTATTTCTTCATCAACATACTGCTGCTTGTCGCGGCCCTGTTCACGCTGGGGCGCAATTTCGGGGGCAAGACCGTCTATGCCATCATCATCGCCTCGATAGGCCTGAATGTCTTCCAGGACATCATCCCGGCCGAGATCTGCAAGACGCTCGCGATAGACAACGGCAAGCTGATGAGCACGATAATGGGCGCCATCATGGTCGGCGTCGGCATAGGTGTGTCCATGTCGCAGGGAGGCAGCACGGGCGGGACCGATATCATCGCCCTGATCGTCAACAAGTACCGCAACGTCTCCCCTGGCCGCATGATCCTGGCCATGGACGTCGTGATCATACTGTCTTCGATGCTCGTTCCTTCCTTCATGCCTGACGGCACCAGGATGCCCTTCGCCGAGAAGTTCACAACCGTCGTCTACGGTCTCATCCTGATCACGGTCTGCAGCACCGTGCTGGATCTTTACCTCTCCGGTTCCCGGCAGTCCGTCCAGCTTTTCATCCTGTCGAAAAAATACGTCGAGATCGCGGATGCGATCACGAACGACATACACCGCGGCGTCACCGTCCTGGACGGCAAGGGCTGGTTCACGAAACAGTCCGTGCAGGTGCTGATGGTCATCACCCGCCGTTCCGACGTGAACCTGCTCCTGCGCTATGTCAAGAGCATAGATCCGGACGCCTTCCTTTCCGTTTCCTCGGTCACCGGAGTGTACGGGAAGGGCTTCGATACCATAAAATCTTGAATAAAAACATAGACTACGCCACTGGCCGTGCTTTCGAGCGCGGCCTTTTCTATTTTTGGCGTATGAAAAAGCTGATACCGGCCCATGCCATCGTTCGGATGTCCTTCCTGCTTTCGCTGGCCATCCTCCTTACCGGCGACTATTTTTTTCTTTTCGGCGGAGAGAAGATCCTGTGCTTCGGCGTCGACTTCGCGTCGTGCTGCGCCATACTTCTCTTCTCTCCGCTTTCCTACGAAAAACGGCATGCCCCGGTGCGCTGGGCGACGCTCCTTGGGGCGGCGCTGGTCCTGCTGGAAGTCATATGGATAATCCTGTTTCCCGAAAAAAGGGACGGGAGCGTCCCCGTGAAACTTGCGGTCTCCGTCACGGCGGTCTTCTCATATCTGATCTACAGGAGCCTGCAGAAGTATTCGTCCATGCGTACCCTTTTCAGGAATTCTGCCGTATGGCATGACCTGGAGTCTTATGCGCGGCTCCTGTTCTCCTATCTCCAGGCTTGGATCTCGATAGTATATATCATCTTTTACGACACGGACATCCCGTTTCCCGCCGCGGCGGCCCTGATGCTCGCCAGCCTCGCGTTGGGCGTGCTGCTCTACATGCGGGCCCGTACCGGGCGGACCATGCTTGTCAGCCATTCAATGGAAAAACAGATCCAGGAAGTTATCAGCGGCAACCTGCGTTCCTCTCCGGTGATGCTGGACGAGGACTCGCCGGCGACGAACAGGCTCTACAAGCAGATTCTCGAATACATGGAAAGGAAAAAGCCTTTTCTGGATCCCGACTTCGACCTGTCTGACCTCTCTGCCGGGATATTCTCGAACAAATCCTACGTCTCGAGGACCATCAACTTCTTTTCCGGGCGGAATTTCAGGCAGTTCGTCAACTACTACCGCGTCAAATACGCGGCCTCGCTTTTCGACAACGATCCTTCACTGCGCGTGATGGAGGCTGCCATGATGTCCGGATTCCATTCCATCGTATCCTTCAACATGGCGTTCAAGTCCAACCTGCAGCTGAATCCGGGGGACTATCTCAAGCGTCTGCGGGGTGGCGGAGAGCTTCCTCAGCGTGAATGAACGATGCCGGAGCAGGGGCCGTGATGTCGAGGGGGACCTTCTTCACGGGGTGGTCGAAACGGACGTTGCGCGCGTGGAGGCAGATGCCGCCGTCCTTGTTGGAACGGGCCGCGCCGTATTTCAGGTCTCCCTTGATCGGGCAGCCAAGGTGCGAGAGTTGGCAGCGTATCTGGTGATGCCGGCCGGTCAGGAGCTCGACCTCGACAAGGGTGAAACTGCGCGTGTCAGCCAGCTTGCGGTAGCGCAGCCTTGCCAGTTTCGCACCGTCCCGTCCTTCGGAGCTGACGAAGCTCTTGTTCATCTTCTCGTTGCGCACGAGCCAGTCCTCGAGCAGCCCTTCGGCCGGGCTGGGGGAGTTCTCGCAGAGGGCCCAGTAGGTCTTGTGTATCTGGCCATTGCGGAACATCTCGGCCAGGCGCTCGAGTGCCTTGCTGGTCTTGGCCAGTATGCAGATGCCGCTGACAGGCCTGTCGAGCCGGTGCGGTATGCCGAGGAAGACCTTTCCCGGCTTGGAATCCCGCTGGGCGATGAAGGCCTTGTAGATGTCCGCGAGGCACTCGTCCCCGGTCTTGTCGCCCTGGGTGATCTCGCCTGCGCGCTTGTTGACGATCAGCAGGTGGTTGTCTTCGTAAAGTATGCGGCTGCCAAGGTCCGCGAATTCCTGTTCAGGGAGCTGCCTGTATTCCATCTCAGTGCGTCAGTTCTGTTTTGTGAGGGTGGTCGTGACTGTCACTTCCTTGCCTTTGGGCACCACCAGGGTGAAGCCGCAGACGGTGTCTTTCGTGCCCTTGTCGAAGGATGCGACCGGGCTTGTTGAAGGATCGGGAACGGAAGGCCAGGTGCAGTAGCTGACCTCTGCGCCGCAGGCTTTCAGCAGGAGGGTTACGCCCTTTTGCGTAAGGGTGATGCCGTCTTCGCCCACCTTGACATCAGCAGGGGTCACAAGGGTCCACCTGACGAAGGCGGGGAATTTTCCGGCCGTGAGCTTGTCCTTTATCTCGATGTTCCCGTCATCGAGAAGGGTTGCTGTCCTGACGGCGCGTTCAAGGTCGGGCGACAGGGCGGGGGTGATGTCCACACGGGCGCACTTGAGGCCCGGGGCCTGCCATACCTGTTCCAGAGTCGTCATGCCTTTGGCATTGTGCTTTTTCCCGTTGACGCTCAGGGTGTTGTGATGGAAATTATTGTATGCCGAGATTTCCCATCTCCACGAATCCTGGGTGTAGTACCATACGCTTGTGCTGACCTTGGCGAGTTCCTTTTCCGAGGTGGCGTAGGCTGGTACGGGGACCTCGGCCGCCCACCTGCATCCCCAGGCGTCATAGACGAAAGTCCCGGCGTCGAGATGGCCGTGGTGGCCTCCTCCCATGCCCGCCTTGATGGCCAGGAAGGAGTTGTTCGCATCCCAGCCATTGCGCATTATGGCGACGGGGGTCTCTCCCTGGCCGTATAGTATGCCTGATGCGGGAGCGCTTACCCCATTCGTGCTGCACTTTGCGGCATAGAGCATGAACAGCGGCATGAGCCTGTCGATGTATGCATCGCCGAGAACCTCCCGTGAGCATGTCTTCTTCGCCTCATAATAAATTGTGGATAGGTCCCCGGTCCGGCTGGCGAAATACCAGGATTCGGGATTGAGACCGGCCCGTTCGCCGTTGTCGTAGAAGTTGAAATACTTCCCGGTTCCGCTTTCGGAGAAAAGTATGTAGCGTCCCGAGGACAGGAAGCCGGGGTGGTTGCTGAGCCCGAAATCTGTCCCGAATGCGGTTTCCAGGGCCTTGAGGAGCAGGATTTCGAATGAAGTGCCGTAGCTCCAGTAAATAGGGCCTTCAGGATAGATGCCGTCCGGCTCGTACATGACTTCCATTACCTTGGCGTTGGATCTGACGGACTCGTCGATGCGCCTCCGGGCCACTTCCGGGCAGACATCGGCAAGGGCGATTGCCCCGCAGATAATGCCGGCGTTGCAGACTTCGTTCCAGTTGTTTTCGGTCTTGAGATACTTCTTCACCACTTCGTCCCCGATGGCGTATTCCTGCATCCTGGCCTCCACAAGCGCCCTGATACGGCGGCTCAGGGCCGGGTACATCCAGTCATACGCTATTGCCACGGCGGCGGCCATCTCGGCGGTGTCGAGAAAGTGCGGATTGTTCCAGTCGGGGAAGTTGCAGACATCGTCCAGAATGCCCTCGGCACGGGTGAGATAAGCTTTCGAGGGCTTGAAACGGTAGGCGTATGCAAGGACGAAAAGCTTTTTCAGCGCTTCCCTGGAAACATGCAGTATGCGCCTGCCGCTGGCGTCTTTCCTGTACTCCAGATGCCCGTCCGAAGCTGCCAGTTTCGCTGCAGTTTCCATAACCCGCTGATGCAGGGTGACAAGGGACGGGTTGTCCCCCCGGGCCACGGCCTTCTTGTACTCGTTGAACTCCCAGCCGGTGGCAAGGAGCCTTGGATGCTTCATGGACGCAAGCTTGTCGTATTGTTTGGCTGAAGGGGTCTGTGCCCCGGCGGAGATGCAAAGGAAAGCAAACAGGAGAACAATGGCTGTCAGGAGTCGTTTCATAAGCGTACACTTTTGCACAAATATAACAAAAATCCCTGCGCCCTCCTGCCAAAATGTCAGAAATTCTCCACTGGCACAAGTTTCGATGTGGAGCTTGGCGTGCCGTCAGGTTGACGGCCGAAGATAAAGACAAATAAAATTATAGATACTATGGGAAAGATTATTGGAATAGACCTCGGAACCACCAATTCGTGCGTTTCGGTCATGGAAGGCAACCAGCCTACCGTCATCATCAATGAAGAAGGGTCGCGTACGACTCCTTCGATCGTGGCATTCACCGGCAACGGCGAGCGCAAGGTCGGCAGCCCGGCAAAGCGCCAGGCCATCACCAACCCGCAGAACACCATCTTCTCGATCAAGCGTTTCATGGGAGAGACTTACGACCAGGTCTCCCAGGAAGTCGCCCGCGTGCCTTACAAGGTAGTCCGCGGCGACAACAACACTCCGCGCGGGGATATCAACGGCCGCATGTATTCTCCTCAGGAGAGCTCCGCCATCAGCCTCCAGAAGATGAAGAAGACTGCCGAGGACTACCTCCGCCAGGAAGTCACCGAGGCGGTCATCACCGTCCCTGCATACTTCTCCGACAGCCAGAGGCAGGCCACGAAGGAAGCCGGCAAGATCGCCGGCCTCGACGTCAAGCGTATCATCAACGAGCCGACTGCGGCCGCTCTCGCATACGGTCTCGACAAGAAGAACAAGAACATGAAGGTCGCGGTGTACGACCTCGGCGGCGGCACCTTCGATATCTCCATCCTCGAACTCGGTGACGGAGTCTTCGAAGTGAAATCCACCAACGGTGACACGCACCTCGGAGGTGACGACTTCGACCAGGTCATCATCGACTGGCTCGCTTCCGAATTCGCGGCCGAGAACGCCGGCATGGACCTCAAGAAGGATCCCATGGCCCTGCAGAGGCTGAAAGAGGCTGCCGAAAAGGCGAAGATCGAACTGTCCAACGCGGCCAGCGCGGAGATCAACCTCCCGTACATCACGGCTCTCGACGGCATGCCGAAGCACCTTGTGAAGACCCTGACCCGCGCGAAGTTCGAAATGCTCTGCGACAACCTGTTCCAGCGCAGCATCGAGCCTTGCCGCAAGGCTCTCGCGGATGCCCACCTGAGCGCTTCCCAGATCGACGAGGTCCTGCTCGTCGGCGGCAGCACCCGTATCCCGAAGATCCAGGAGCTCGTCAAGAACTTCTTCGGCAAGGAGCCCAACAAGAGCGTCAACCCGGACGAGGTCGTCGCCATCGGTGCATCCATCCAGGGCGGCGTGCTTGCGGGCGACGTCAAGGACGTTCTCCTTCTCGACGTGACCCCGCTGTCCCTCGGCATCGAGACCCTCGGCGGAGTGATGACCAAGCTCATCGAGTCCAACACCACCATCCCCGTCCACAAGGACCAGGTCTTCTCCACGGCGGCCGACAACCAGCCTTCCGTCGAGATCCGCGTCCTGCAGGGCGAGCGTCCGATGGCCAAGGACAACAAGCAGATCGGAGTCTTCCACCTCGACGGCATAGCTCCGGCCCCGCGTGGAATCCCCCAGATCGAGGTTTCTTTCGACATCGACACGAACGGAATCCTGTCCGTCTCCGCAAAGGACAAGGCCACGGGCAAGGAGCAGCACATCCGTATCGAGGCCTCCAGCGGCCTGAGCGAGGATGAGATCAAGAGGATGCGTGACGAGGCCAAGGCCAACGAAGAGGCCGACAAGGCCGAAAAGGAGCGCGTCGACAAGATCAACAACGCCGACGGTCTCGCCTTCCAGGTCGAGAAATTCCTCCGCGAGAACGGCGACAAGGTCCCTGCAGACAAGAAGTCGGCCCTCGAGACCCCTCTGAACGCCCTCAAGGAAGCCGTCAAGGCGCAGAACATCGCGGACATCGACCGCTACACCGAAGAGCTCAACAAGGTGATGGGCGAAGTGTACAGCTCGATGTCGGGCGCCCAGGGCGGCCCTCAGGGTCCCCAGGGCGGAGCGGGATTCGACCCGAACGCCGGCGGATTCAACCCCGGCGCAGGTCCCCAGGGCCCGCAGGGCGGAAACGACGCTCCGGACGAGCAGTAATCAGTCCTCACCCATGTTATCGGGGGTCTCTGCAGCTTTGCAGGGGCCCCCGATACCTTTTGATGTCATTTTGAATTTTTTCTGAAATCTTTTGAATTTTCTCGCAACCCGAGGACTGGATAGTTGCGTAAATTTGCCTTGACCACATAACTATGACATCTTGAAAAAACTTTATTCCATACTCCCGCTTCTTTTTTTCTTACTTCTGCCTGGGCCCGCAATAGCGAACACCGACGGCCTGTATGACCACCGCATACGTTTCCATTCCCTGACAAGGGCCGACGGCCTTCCGCAGATAAGTGTGATGGACATTGCCCAGGACAGGGACGGATTCATCTGGTTTGCTACCAGGGGCGGAGTCTGCCGCTACGACGGGGTTGAATTCGAATCCTTTTCGGATGCGTCCAGCAATCTTTCCGACGACTATGTGCTTTCGCTTCTTGCCGAGGACGACGGGCGGATGTGGGTCGGCACGAGCAGCGGGCTGAACCTATATGATCCCGGCAAACGCGATTTCAATCAATACCGGCTAATGTCCGGTGGCGTCAACTGCGCCAATGTGCGCAAGGTCTTCAGGGATGCATCCGGAACCGTCTGGGCCGGTACGCGCGGAGCTCTTTTCCGCTTCGACCGCGGAGAAGATGCCTTCGTCCCGGTCGAATGCACTGCAGGCATGTCGGTGAATTACATCGCTGACGGACCGCAACCTGGACAGATAACCTTCGCCGGTCCCGACGACGTCTATGTGCTTTCCTCCGACTCGCTCGTCCGCGTCGGGGGATTTCCCGCAGACCTGAAGGTGCGATCCATGATGCGGGACAGGAGGGGCAACCTATGGGTGGCCAGCGCGACCTACGGTCTTTTCAGCCTGAACCGCCAGTTGGAACCCGTATCGGTCTTCACTACTCCGGAACTCACTGACAATTACGTCCGGGCCCTCGCGGAAGACGCGGAAGGGAACATATTGATAGGTACTTACGGCGGACTGGACGTTTATTCGCCCTCTACCGGGTCCTTCAAGTCCTACCGGCTCGACGAGACCAGCGACACTGACGCCCTCTCGTTCTTTTCCGTCAATTCCCTTTTCTGCGCCCGTGACGGCACTGTCTGGATAGGAAGCTATACGGGTGGCGCGGATTGGTTCAATCCATATGAGAGTCCATTCCTTGAGACTGAACCGATGGCAGGCCTGCCCGAACATTATTTTCGGGGCAACATAGGCAACCTCGTGGCAGGAGCCGAAGGGCTCTGGATCGCCACGGAAGGAGGTGGACTGCTCTTCCGTGAGCCGGGAGGCAAGGTTCGCCGCGTCATTGTCTCCGGTCGCCCGAGCGACTACCGCGCACTCATCGTATCCTCCCTGTATCGCAGGAACGGCGACCTTTGGGCCGGGTACAATGACGGGACTGTCGCGCGCCTGGACGCGCATAACGGGCGGACGCTCTTCCGCAGGGTGTTCTCCCGCGACTGCCCCGTGATAGCCCTGTTCGCCGATATCGATGGATGCGTCTATGCGGGCACTTGGAACGATACCGGAAACAAGAACCTCGTCGTGATGACTCCGGACGGCAAGGTCGAAAAGGAACTCAGGGATTCGGAAGGCAATCCTCTGTATTTCCGCGACGTGGCGTGCATCTTGCCCTGCCGCGACGGCAGTGTCCTGATAGGCGAGTCCGACAGGGATATTATCCTTTACAACCACCACACCGGCTTCTGCCGAACCTGCGAGATAAAGATACCCGGAGGAAAATACCGCTATTGCGGAGTGAACCAGATGATAAGGGACCGCAAGGGGGACTTGTGGATTGCGAGCAGCCGCTACGGCCTTCTTTGCCTTGACGGGGATAGCCTCGCGCTGAAAAGGCGCTGGTCCGTTTCAGAGGGCCTTCCTTCCCGCAGGATAGTTTCCCTCGTGGAAGGGGAGGACGGCAGCATCTGGTGTTCCTCGATGTCCGCGGTGTCCTGTGTCAATCCTTCGACGGGAGAAGTCTGGAACTGCGAACTGCCCGGCAGAGACGAGTTCAACCGCCGCAGCGTCGCATCCTTCGGCGGGGACATCTTCATGGGCGCAGGTGCCAACCTGATACGTTTCAATCCATTCCGGGGGCGCAGTCCCGAAGCCCCTGCGGCTCCGAAGATCATATCCCTTCTCGTCAACGGGGAGGCCGCCGACCTAGGAGACGGGCTCGGTATCGGCAGGCATTCCGCGATGACCTTCTATTTCCGCAGCCCGTCCTACAGCGGCGACTCTCCCGTCATGTATTCCTACAAGATTGAAGGGCTGGACAAGGACTGGACCTCGGTTGGGCCTTATCCGCGGGTCAATGTCGCCGGGCTGGCCCCCGGCCGCTATACCTTCAGGACCAAGGCTGTTCGGCCCGGAGCCGCCGGTTCCGTGGAAGGGGACGCCGTTCCGTTCAGGGTGCGGGTCCCGCTTTGGATGCGCTGGTGGATGCTTCTCATCTATGCCGGCATCGCCGCGCTCCTCGTCCTCGGCTTCAGAAAATGGAGAAAGGCCGTGACCAGCCTGGACGAAGAGAGGGAAAGGCTCCGCGACATCTGCGACAGGATGTTCCGTCCGAGCGTCGAAGGCTCGGACTACCCGGCCGAAGGAGCCTTCATGGAACGCCTTTACAAGTGCATCAACGACCATATTTCCGACACTTTGCTGGACCTGCAGACCCTTGTGTCCGAGGTAGGGGTAAGTCGGACAGGCCTATATTATAAGGTGAAGAAACTAAGCGGGCTCGCCCCTATGGACTTTGTTCGCAAGGTCCGTCTGGACGTCTCTGCGGAACTGCTCTCGGAAGGGCGCTATTCCGTCGCGGAAATCGCGGACATGGTTGGCTTCAGCAGCGCCTCGCACTTCTCAGGCAGTTTTAAGAACCGCTTTGGCTGCTCTCCTAGCGAGTATGTGAAAAAGAAAGTCAATACCAATACCAATAACCAATCATAAAAAACATGATGAAAAGATTCTTGAAATTGATCGCGGCCCTCTGTCTGCTGCTCCTGCCCGGGATATTTGCTCCCGCGCAGGTCCGCAGGGTAACGGGCCGGGTCGTGGATGATTCCGGGGCTCCTCTTCCCGGCATCACGGTCTTCCAGGACGGGAAACTGTCCAACGGAACGGTCACTGACGGCGACGGCAGGTGGACCCTCCAGGTACCTTCCGATGCGACCGTCGTCTTCTCCGCCCTCGGCTTTTCCGAGGTGCGCGAGAAGGTCGGCAGCCGTCAGGAGATCACCGTTTCACTCAAAGAAGAAAACCTCTCGCTGGACGCGGCTGAAGTCGTCAGCGTCGGTTACGGATCCGTGGCGAGGCGGGACCTCACCGGATCCGTCGCCAAGGTGGACATGGACGAAGTCATGAAGACCCCTGCGGTCAACTTCGACCAGGCCATCCAGGGACGTGTAGCCGGAGTGGTGGTAACTACCTCCGACGGTGCCGTCGGAAGTAGCGCAAACATCGTGATTCGAGGCAACAACTCGCTGACACAGAGCTCCGCGCCTCTCTACGTAATCGACGGATTTCCTTCCGAAAGCTCGATGGCCACTTCGCTCAACCCCGCTGACATCCAGAGCATCGACGTGCTTAAGGACGCCTCCGCTACGGCCATCTACGGCGCACGCGGTGCAAACGGCGTCATCGTGATCACGACGAAGCAGGGCGCGGAAGGCAAGCCCGTAGTCAACTTCAACGCCTCCTGGACATCTAGCAGCCTCGCCAACAGGATGGAACTGATGGACGCCTACGAGTTCGTCTGCCTACAGGATGAATACTACAGGGGCAGGGGAGTCGCGAATATCTATCTCGACGACTTCGACGAGACCGGGGCCCGTGTCCACAACGTCCACACCCTCGAGGAGTACAAGAACGCCCCGACGGCGGACTGGCAGGACAGGATTTACCGCACTGCGCTCACGCAGAACTACAACCTCTCCGTCAGCGGCGGAAGCAAGACTGCCGGCAACCGTTACAACGCCGGCGTCTCAATTGTCGATATGGACGGTATCATCGTGAATTCCAACTTCTCCCGCTACCAGGGCAAGTTCAACTTTGTCCAGAAACTGGTCAAGAACGTGGAACTGGAATTCAACGCCAATTACTCCCGCAGCGTCACGAGCGGCACGACGCCTACCAGCGCCCAACAGAGTTCCTCCGCATCCGGCTGGCTGATGTACTCGGTATGGGGCTACCGTCCCACCAAGCCCCTCTCGGCGGGCCAGATCGACGAAGACTGGTTCGACCAGCTCGTGGATGAGGACATCAACTCCTCCAACGACTACCGTTTCAACCCGGCGAAGTCCGTACGCAACGAGTACCGCAAGACCATCGTGGACTACCTCAATGCGAACGTGGCCATCAACTGGGACATCATCCCCGGCCTGAGGCTCCGCTTGACGGGCGGCTACAACTCCGTGAAGAACCGCAACGAGCAGTTCAACGGCACGCAGACCTACACAGGCTATCCTGCGTCGGCCTCCGGACAGGGAGTCAACGGCGGCATCTACTGGACCGACAGGTCCTCATGGATCAACGAGAATACGCTGACCTGGAACAAGACCTACGCGCGCAAGCACCATCTGAACATCCTGGCCGGCGTGACATTCCAGGGCGAGAACCGCGACTACAAGGGCGTCAAGGCCATCCGCATGACTACCGAGGCCCTGGGGCTGAACGGCCTGCACACCGGTACCTACCAGCCCGTCACCCCCTGGCAGAGGGACTGGACGATGATGTCCTGGCTCGCCAGGGTGAACTACAACTATAAATATAAGTATTACCTAACGGCTTCCTTCCGCGCGGACGGATCCTCGAAATTCCCCGTTGCCAACCGCTGGGGCTACTTCCCGTCGGCATCCGTGGCCTGGAATTTCAACCGCGAGGACTGGCTGAAGGGCGTCTCGTGGCTCTCCAACGGAAAACTGCGCTTCTCATGGGGCCAGACCGGAAACAACCGCACGGACACCCCGTACGACTTCTATGCGCAGATAACCACCACTCCGGGCAGCACCACCTCCCTCGACTATGTCTTCGACGGGACAAACGTCTCCGGTTACTATCCCAACAACATGGCCAATGACCTGCTCCGCTGGGAGACTACCGAACAGACTGACCTCGGACTGGACCTCGGCTTCTTCGAAGGGCGCATCAAGTTCACGGCCGACGCCTATCTCAAGAGCACCTACGACCTGCTGCTCGACGCGACCCTCCCGGCATCTTCAGGCTACACCTCCGCAATGATCAACATCGGGTCGATGCGCAACCGCGGACTAGAGTTCTCCATCGAACTCATCCCCGTGAAGACCAAGAACTTCGAATGGGACTTCAACGCCAACATCGCCTTCAACCGCAACAGGGTCATAGCCCTCACAGGCGACCAGTATTCCCTGCTGCGAGCCATCTCATGGGACCAGCGCTTCAACGCCCAGTACCCCTACATCACTCAGGTCGGCAAGCCTTCCGGAATGATGTACGGCTACATCTATGAGGGCACCTACAAGGCTGAAGACTTCACCGGCTCGACCCTGAAGGACGGAATTCCGTACATGAGCGCCGTAGGACGCGGTTCCACCGTGCCCGGCGACCCCCGCTACAGGGACATCAACGAAGACGGCGTCGTCGATGACAACGACCGCACCGTCATAGGCTGCGGCCAGCCCCTGCACACGGGCGGCCTCGGCAGCACCTTCCGCTACAAGGGCTTCGACCTCAACTTCTTCTTCAACTGGAGCTATGGAGGCGACGTGCTGAACGCCAACCGCCTGATCTTCGAGAACGCCTCCACCGGAGACCTCAACCAGTTCAAGACCATGACAAGGCGCTTCAACGCCGAGACCAACCCGACGAGCGACATCCCGCGCATGCAGGCAAACGGCATGACGGTTTACTCTTCCCGTGTGGTCGAGGACGCATCCTTCCTGCGCCTGAAGAGCCTCTCCCTCGGATACACGCTGCCTGAGCGGCTGCTCCGCAAGATGCGCTGCTCCAATGCACGCGTCTATGTCTCCGCCGACAACATCTGGACCCTGACCGGATACTCCGGCCCCGATCCTGAAGTTTCCACGCGCAACTCCGTGCTGACGCCCGGATTCGACTGGTCTGCATACCCGCGGGCCTGGGGCGTCACCGGCGGTCTGTCCTTAACCTTCTAAACAGTGCAGACAATGAAGACAATCAAAAACATGGCAATGACGGTCCTGGCCGCGATGATGATCGGCGGGTGCGGTTTTCTCGAGAAAGAACCCGCCGTGATCTGCGCGGAGACCTTCTATACATCTGACAGCGAGGCCCTCTACGGGCTCGCAGGAGTGTACGGCGTGCTGAACAGCCTGCAGCTATATGGCCGCATGTACAGCCTCGAACTGTCGGGCGTGGACGACCTGAGCTACTTCAACCGTTCCACCTCGAACCAGCACTCGAACTTCTACCAGTACGACACCGGAAATTCCGAAGTGTACGACGCCTGGGTATGGCTCTACAAAGGCATCAAGAATGCCAACGAGTTCATGGACGCGATGAAGTCCTCCGATCTTGAAGATAGTGGCGTTTTCTATGCTGAAGCCCGTTTCCTCCGCGCCTACTACCATTTCCTCCTCGCGCAGGCCTGGGGCGATGTTCCCCTGAGGGACTCTTCCGTCAAGTCCTACGCGAAGACGAACCTTGCCGCAAGCTCCCAGTACGATGTCCTCAAATGGGCTGTCTCCGAGATGGAAGCCTGCCTGGAGGCCCTTCCCGAAGAGGCTGTCCATACTCCATCCAGAGTCAACAAGGCCGTTGCTGAAGGTATCATCGCCCGCGTCTGCCTATTCACGGCCGGAGCGAGCGTGGAAGGTGACAAGACCGGGCTCTTCGAAAAGGCGAAGACCTACGCCGGAAAGGTGATATCCGACCCCGAGTACAAGCTCAATCCCAGCTACTCGCAGGTATTCATCAACATGATTTCCGACAAGTACGACACGGACTACCATGAGTCGATGTGGGAAGCCGACTTCATCGGCGACCGCTCCAGCGCCGACCGCTACTCGAACGGCACCATCGGCAACATGATCGGCTTGCAAAGCACGTCCGTCGACGACATCGCCTCCCATGCCTGCAACTACAGCTACGGCATGTACAACGGATCCCTCAAGCTCTGGGATCTCTACTGGACGGAAGACAGGACCGACGGCGAGAACAGGCTTGCAACCGTGACCGACGTACGTCAGGAATGGAACCTACCTCCCTACAACTACGCCGGCTACAATGGCACCGGAGCCGTCTATCCCTACGGTGGGGACGCCACGATGGGCAAGCCTCGGAACAGCAAGGACAAGACTCCCTACTACGCGTGGCAGGGCGGCTCCCTCGTCACCACGAACGAGAATCCGCTCATAGTCCCCGGCAACCGCAACTGTGGCAAGTGGCGCCGCGAGACCATCTACGAACCGGTCAGCGCCGTCGCGAAGGCCCAGTTCACCCAGATCAATTTCCCTATCCTGCGCTACTCCGACGTGCTCCTGATGTATGCTGAAGCCGACCTCGAGAGCACAGGGACAGTCTCGGCCGATGCCTACGACTGCGTAAAGCAGGTGCGTGACCGCGCCGGCGTAGCTACGAAGCCCGTCACAGATTACGATGCCGCATCCTTCCGCCAGCTGATACGCAACGAGCGCGGCCGCGAACTCTGCTTCGAGGCCCTCCGCAAGTACGACCTCATCCGCTGGGGCATCTTCACCGACTCGATGCGGGACTACAACCGCTATGCGGGTGACGACCGCTGGTCTTCCGTGACCACGACCGCCTATGCCCTCAACATGGCCTCCTTCGTAAAGGAGCAGCACATACTGCTGCCCATTCCCTCGATCGAACTCGGCGTGAACACCCTGCTAAAACAGAATAAGTTATGGTAAGGAAAAGAATAATATCGGCGGCACTTCTCGCCGCTGCGTCCCTGGCCGCGGCCTGCACGCAGGAGATCGTCTATCCAGTGACCTACAACGTCACGCTGGACCCGGCAAATACCTACCTGGCCGGGGATCCGGTGCGTTTCAACATTTCCGGTGACGCAGACAACCTGCTGTTCTACAGCGGGGAAACCAATCACCAGTACAAGTACAAGGACCGCTACAGCGTCAGCCGTGACGAGATCAACGGAGTGACCCTGCACATCGACTATCAGGCCCGCTACGGCTATTCAGACGGCCTGAGCGTCTATGTCTCCAATTCCTTCGAAGGTCTGTCCGGCGATTTCGAGGCCGACAAGGCCCTCATGGCCGGGGTGGTCTCGAAGATCGAGGCGGGGGACCCTGCATGGAAGGAACTCGACTATGAAGAAGGGCCTTCGACCGTCTGGACCGCGCAAGATTACGACATCAGCGACTACGCTTCCAACTTCGTGCTGGCTTTCCACTGGCATCCCAAGCTCGGCTCCTCAGCCCAGCGCCACTACTGGCTGGACGGCAAGATCGATATCGATATCAAGGGGGCTCCGGCCTCGACGCTGCGCTTCACCGGCCTCGACTGGGAAGCCATCATGCTGAACGACGAATACACCCAAGGGCACTACTCCCTTAGCGCCAACCCCGGATTCAACATGACCAAGCCCGCAACGGCTGCCATCATGGTCAACGGCTGCAGCGGCGCCCCTTCGATGGGCGGTGGTGCAGGCGGTGTGGAATACGCCCACGACGGCTGGATCTTCACGAAGGCCATGCCCCTGACCAATGTGTCGCATGACACGGGCGAGGTCGTCAAGAACCTCCAGAACTATCTGCATTCCTATGAATACACTTTCGAGAAGCCCGGCACCTACACGGTGACCTTCGTCGGTACGAACAACAACGTCGACGGAGCTTCAAGGAAAATCAAGGAACTTGAAATCAACATATTCCCTAAGCTGTAAGAGAGATGAGAAGACTATTATCAACAATTGTGGGGAGCATCGCGGTCCTTGCGCTGCTCTTCTCCTGCGACGGGACGGCTTCACTCGAAAAGCAGCTTGACGACCTTGACGCGCGGGTGGACAACATCCAGACGCTTGTCTCCACGACGAACACGAACAACGTGGCGCTCAAGGCCCTGCTCGATTCGAAGACGCTCATAATGTCCCATGAAGAGACCTCCGACGGGGTCAGGCTGGAACTCAGCGACGGCTCCACGGTGGAAATCTTCTACGGCAACACGGCCGCATGGATAGTCCCGATCGTGGGCATAGACGAAGAAGGGCGCTGGACAGTCTCCACCGACGGCGGTCAGACTTTCAACTACGTCCGCAAGACCACGAACATACATGAAGGGGACGGGGTCACTCCGCAGATAGGGGTGGACGCCGACGGCTACTGGACCATGTCCATGGACGAAGGCAAGACCTTCACCCGTATCCTGACCCCGGAAGGGTTCCCGCTCAGCGCCCGTGACGGACGCGAGGTCGCCGGGGCCTATTCCTTCTTCAAGAACGCCGAATTCGACGCCGAACGCTCCGTGATGCTGTTCAGCCTGCTCGACGGTCGGACACTCGAAGTCCCGGTGGTGCAGGATTTCTTCCTGAACGTAAAGGGCTTCGCTCCCGGCCAGACCATCTGCCTCGGCGAGACCAAGGCCTATGAGGTAGAATCCGGCGAACTCGCGAGTGCCATATTCAGCGGGCCGGAAGGCTGGGGTGCCGTTCTCACTGACGGCGAGATGCGCGTCACGGCGCCCGAAACGGCTTCCGGGGGATCTTATACCATCACTCTGCTGGCAGTCTCCACGAAGGGCTACATGCGCAAGTACGAGTACACGTACACGCTCAAGCCCGTCAAGCTGGACGACAGTGACTGCGCGGCATGGAACAAGTTCCTCTCCGATTCCGAAGACAATGTACTCCTCGACTACTCATACGCCGGATACCACCACGGCGAAGAAGCCCCGGCGGACGTATGGACCCTGGGCTACAAGGTCTATGACGTCACCGACTACGGCGCCGTGCCGAATGACGGCAAATCCGACCGCGAGGCCTTCCTCGAATGCCTCAAGGCGGCCATCGGAGTCGATTATTCGACCACGGACAACTATCTGGTCTTCAATGCGAAGTCGCAGGCAAACGCGATAGTCTATTTCCCGGAAGGGGAGTTCATACTCCACACCTCCGAAGACGACGCCGCCTCGACCTCGAGGGAGATCATGATCAGGTCGGGCAACATAGTCCTCAAGGGTGCTGGCCGGGACAAGACCCGCATCCTCATGAAGGATCCCAACCTGCCGGCAAACAACGAGATGTACTCATCTCCCTGCATGATAGGCTTCAGGCACTGGACGGGCCTCACCGACTTCGCCACGCCGGTCACCGTTGCCGAGAATGCCGCCAAGGGCAGTTTCAGCGTGAAGGTAAGCAGTACTGCCGGACTTGCGAAGGACGCATGGGTTTGCCTTTGGGCGGAAGTCTCCGATCCCGACTACATTGCGGCGGAACTCGCCCCCTATACGGCGAAGCCCTCGTGGGACATTTCGAAGACCGTGAAAATCTACGACTACCACCAGATCAAGTCGGTCTCCGGCAAGGAAGTGACCTTCTACGAGCCCATCATGCACGCCGTGGACGCATCCAAGGGCTTCATGCTGAAGAATTATTACCACTATGAGAACGTCGGCGTCGAGGACATCACCTTCGCCGGAAACGCCCTCCAGGACTTCGAGCACCACAGGAGCTGGAACGACGACGGCGGCTTCAAGCCCCTCATCATGGCGCGCTGCGTCAACTCATGGGTCCGCCGCTGCGACTTCGAGAGCGTCAGCGAAGCCATGACCTTCCATACCTGCGCGAACTGCTCCGGCTACGACGTCCGCTTCACCGGGTGGAGGGGCCACGCTGCCATGCGTTCCGCTGCCTCCTCGCGCATCTTCATCGGAGCCACCGAGGACCTTGCGAAAGGGCCCGTAGACGCGAACAATCCCAACATAGCCAAGGGTACCTTCATGGAGAAGGCCGGTGAATTCCACGGTGTGGGCGTGAACGGCCCGACCATGGGTACGGTCCTCTGGCGCAATGTCTGGGGCGACGACTCCTGCTTCGAGTCCCACGCCGACCAGCCCCGCGCGACGCTTATCGACTGCTGCAAGGGAGGATGGATGGAATACCGCCAGGGCGGCGGCACCGCGGCCCTGCCGAACCACCTTGCCGACCTTACGATATGGAACTTCAACTCCACCACTGACCACAAGGCCCAGTGGACCTCGGACGGAACCTTCCTCTGGTGGGCCACCAACTCGAGGAGCATCAACTACCTGCCTCCCGTCATCGTGGGCTTCCACGGCGGCGCCTGCAAGTTCGACCCTGCCTCGGTCGTGGTCAACGAAAGCCAGGGTACCCCGGTCTCTCCGGAATCCCTCTACGAAGCCCAGCTCCGCAGACGCCTCGGGTATGTCCCGGCATGGCTCAACTCCCTGAAGTAATGATAAATAAAATAACCAAGACATGAAACACACATTTCGTTTGATTTTTGCGGTACTCGCAGGTATTTCCCTCGCGGCCTGCACGTCGGAACTCGACGGCCTGCAGGAGAGGGTCGATGACCTCGACAGCAGGGTCACGAACCTGGAAACATCGCTGGGCGCCCTCAACGCCAATATCGCTGCCTTATCGCAACTGGCCGGCGGCGCGACCATCAACAGTGTCGAGGAGAAGGACGGGGTCTATACCGTCACCCTCACCAACGGCGACAAGATCGTCGTCAACCAGGGCTCCATCGGAGTCGGATTCGCCCCGATTATGACCATCGACGCAGATGGTTTCTGGAAAGCCGACTACCAGGACGGTAAGGGATCCCAGTTCATTACGGACGCTTCCGGCGCCAAGGTGAGTGCCATGGGAGCGGACGGCAGGACGCCTGTGTTCTCCGTCGACAATGACGGCTTCTGGACAATCTCCTACGACGGCTCCGCCTATGCCCAGGTCAAGGACGTTAACGGTCAGCCCGTCAAGGCTGTCACCTCCGGAAGCACCGAGGACTCGTACTTCAAGGATGTCAAGGTCGAGGATGAGGTTTTCACCCTGACCCTGCGGAACGGGGACGTTTACAGGGTTCCCGTGGTCAAGGACTTCCTCGTGTCGATCAAGGATGTCGAGAACATCCAGGTCTTCAACCTTTCCGAAGAAAAGTCCTTCACCGTCGAGATGAAGGGTGTCTCCCAGACGATTCTATCGGCTCCCGCCGGATGGACCGTAAGCCTCTCCGAGGCCCTTCTGACCGTGAAAGCCCCTGCGACCCTGACCCGCGCCACGATCGCAGACCTCTCCACCGACGTCTCCATCCTTGCCATATCCGCCCAGGGCTACTCCGCCGTGGCAAAGGTGCGCGTGCAGATTGACGGCGCCGCATCGACCGGCACTCCCAAGGCCAGCGTTACCGCCACCACCGTCGGCTTCGACAGCATCGTCTTCTCCGTCGTGGCCGAGAACTGCACCGGATGGAACTGGATGCTCCGCAAGAGCACCGAAGAGGCTCCGGGCATCGCAGCCCTGCTGACCGCGGGAACCGCCGGCACCGGCTCGTCCGTAAGTTGCACCGGGCTCACCGAAATGACGGGTTACGTCCTCTATGTCCTCCCGATGAACGGGGATGACTTCGGCAGCGTGGCCACCTGCGCCGCGACCACAATCGCGGAACCTGTCGTCACCTACGAGGACAACTACACCGCCTACAACGAAGGCAAGGTCATCTCCATCTGCGGCGTCAAGTACGACAAGGCCACATGGGGCGATCCGATCCTCGTCACTGCCGATGCGGCCGAGACCGACCTGCGCCAGTTCATCCACGACAAGACCGGTGTCTTCTTCCTCGAAGAGAACGAAGGCTGCCACTTCGTCAGCGTCAAGGATGCCCAGACGCAGATCACGAAGAACGTCATCCTCATCAGCCGCTACACTTCGAAGCCCGTCACCTACACTCCGGGTCGCTACCACAACCTCCGCAAGAACGGAACCTTCGCCGTGAAGAACGTGAAGATCGATCTCAACAACCTTACCGAGAGCTACCTCGTGAACTTCACGTCCGCCGCCGACGGCGGCCCGCTGAAGAACATGCACTTCGACGGATGCGACTTCCTGACAGGCACGGCGAAGCAGCTCTCCTACTCATCCGGCCACGTCCTTGTCAACAGCATACGCATCTACAACTGCTACATCGAGTCAAGGAAGGCCGGGCGCATGGACTTCATCGCCCTCTCGACCAACCCCAACCTTGACAACGTGAAGGAGGTCGTGTTCCACAACAACATCTTCTACAACCCGAACACCACGGGCGCGCTCGCTCTGTTCGGCAACGCCATGGCCAAGCCGACGAGCGGCGTGCAGGAGACCGATTTCGTGCTCACGCAGAACACCTTCTACGGCATGGCGGGCAGCAACGTGCTCTTCCAGACCTACGGGGCAAGGAGCCTCAGGGTCGAAAAGAACCTCTTTTACGCCCCCGAGGGCCAGACTGCGCACACCTTCATCCTGAAGACGGGATCCGAGGGCGAGGTCGCCTGCACCCTTAATGACAACATCTCGTACGGTGCTCCGAACACGGACTACACGCATTCGAACTCTCTGTTCAAGATCACCGAAGGCAACCGCGTCCCGAAGGCCGAGGAGGATCCCATGTCCGATGCCGATCCCGCACACAAGGACTTCGCGCCTACTGCCAAATATGCATCTTATGGTGCTCAAAGATGAGAATAAACCTTCCATTATTTGTCCTGGGGCTGTGCCTGCTTTGCTCGTGCAGCCCCAGGCATTTTCTTGTATTCGACACGATGTACTACCGGGGCAAGCCGGACCTCTCCGGGGAGGGCTTGTCGCGGATCAGGCTCATCTATGAAAACAAGCTCGTCACTGACGGCCGGCTCGACTGGGACAAGGTATCCAGCCAGGTCCGGCAGACTGCCGAAGGAGGCTACAAGTATGTCAGCATAGACATCGAAAGTTGGTACGACTGGCGGCTCAAGGTCCCTGCCGGGCAGGTGAAACTCAGCCTCGACTCCCTTTTCCGCGCATTCAAGGCGGAGATTCCCGACTGCCGTATCGGCAACTACGGAGTCCCCGTGCAGAATCTTAACGTGCTGCGTCATGTCTGCTACGCTTCGGGGCGCAAGCCGGAAGAAGTGCAGGACAGGTGGATGGCCTCGAGCCGCGTGAGGGAGCCGGCGGGGGAAGTCTGCGACATCCTGCTGCCCTCGCTGTATATATATGGTTTCGACATCGGCCAGTGGACTGAGGACCTGCACACGACGATCGGGTACATCCGGGACCACTATCCCGGGAAGCCCGTGTATGTCTATCTATGGCCGCAATGCTATGACCACAAGACCAATCCTGATTACATGAAGTTCCTCTCCGGAGACCAGATGGAGCGCATGCTGGAAGCCTGCTGGAAATGCACTGACGGCGTGATCCTCTGGGCCAGCGGGGTCGAAAACCACCGCGACCGCCCGCCGGTTTACTGGCACGATCCCAGGGTGCAGGACTGCTGGGCTGGAATCCGCCGCTTCCTTCGCCGGCACCACATCCGCGCGGTGGATTAGTGCCGCGCTTTTGCTATATTTACGGCGATTATGGAAAAGATCAGCACACTCTCCCTTCTTGTCGCCGTCTGCCTCCTTCCCGCTTCGTGCGGCAGGACGGCAGTTTCATGGACCACGACCGCGGACCGCAGCCTTCTTTTTGCCGAAGCCAAGGTGAAGGTCCTTAAAGAATCCCCTTCAGCCTCTCTTGCCTCTCGCGGCGATGGCCTTGCAAGCGCCCCGGTGGTCCTCGAGATGGATGAATCGGAAACGTTCCAGAACGTGGAAGGCTTCGGCCCGGCGATCACAGGCGCGACCTGCTACAACCTCCTGAAGATGACTCCGAAAGACCGCAGAGCCTTCCTTCGCGAGCTTTTCGATCCCCGCAAGGGCCTTGGGATCAGCCTTGTGCGCTGCTCTATCGGGGCGTCCGATTTCAGCGTGGACGAGGACTTTACATGGTGCGATACGCCGGGCCTTGAGAACTTCGCGCCGCACAGGGAAGACCTTCAGATGCTGTTCCCGATACTTAAGGAAATATACGCGATCAATCCCGGTCTTCAGATAATCGGCAGCCCGTGGTCGGTGCCGCGCTGGATGAAGCGCCGTTCCGTGGACGACGACAGCGATTTCTACAGTTGGCGGGGCGGCTCCCTGAAGCCATCCTGCTACGCCGACTATGCCGAATACTTCGTGCGCTGGATCAGGACGATGGAGGGAGAGAGCTTCCGCATCCACGCCATAACGCCGCAGAACGAGCCCCTGCATCCCGGCAACTCCATGTCCACATACATGACATGGCAGGAGCAGGCGGAATTTATTAAAACCGCCCTCGGCCCGGCGTTCCGCAAGGCGGGCCTGAAGACCAAGATCCTCGTCTTCGACCATAACTACAACTACGACCGCAAGCCCGACCAGGCCGGCTATCCGCTCCATATCTATGAAGACGTGGAAGCCTCGCAGTACGTCGCCGGATCCGCCTGGCACAACTACGGCGGCACTCCGGCCGAGCTGGACAACATCCTCGCCGCCGCTCCGGACAAGGAAATCTATTTCACTGAGGCCTCGATCGGCAAATGGAATTACAGTTTCGAGCGCTGCCTCGTCGAGGATTTCGACAAGATCTTCCTCCAGACCCTTTCCCGCGGCAACAAGGGCGTGACCCTGTGGAACCTGCTTCTGGACGAGGAAGGAAAGCCTTTCCGCCCGGGAGGATGCAGCATCTGCTACGGGGCGGTCAGCCTGGCGTCAGGGGAGGGCCGCATCGCGGAGCGCAACAGCCAGTACTATGACATCGCCCATGCGTCCAAGGTCGTCCGGCCAGGCGCGGTCCGGGTGGCTCTCCGCGGAGAGCTTCCGGAAGGGATGAATGCCCTCGCGTTCCGCAATCCGGAAGGCACACTCGCCATCCTGGCTGTCAACAAGGGGGATGCGGAGGCTGGCTTCGTCCTAAAGTTCGTCGGCGGCGCAATCGACTGCACTCTTCCCGCCCGATCCGTCGTGTCGTGGCGGATAAAGCGTTGATTATTAGCGAAAAGAACCAATACGCTTCCCTCGAAATCGAAGGAAGCGTATATAGCCTTTGGGCTGATAGATAGTGACTTGGCCGCCACGGGCCTCCTGAGCTGTCATGCCGACCTTGCCGCCACGGGGCCGGAAGGGGCCGGCTTCCCGTCCGCCACGGAAAAAATGCCATTACGGGACCCTGTGTCCCCGGCGAAAGACCTATTTCGTACTGAAGCGGTAGATGCAGGTCTGGGTGTAGACCTCGCCCGGGCGCAGAAGCGTGTTGGGGAAGTTCTCGTGATTGATGCCGTCGGGCCACTTCTGGGTCTCGAGGGCAAGGGCGCTCCGGTAGTTGATTGGATTGCCGTACTTGTCCGCGGTCTTGCCGTCGAAGAAGTTGCCGCCGTAGAACTGGATGCCGGGCTGGTCGGTGAGGACCTCCATTACACGGCCGGACACGGGCTCCTCGAGCACCGCGGCGACCCTCAGGCCCTCGCCGTCGAGGATCCAGTTGTGGTCATATCCGTGACCGTTGCGGAGCCACTCGCAGTCGGCATCGACCCTCTCGCCGATGGCGTGCGGCTCGCGGAAATCCAGGGGAGTACCCTCTACGGAGGCGATCTCTCCGGTCGGGATCAGCAGGGCGTCCACGGGAGTGGTGGCCGAGGCGTTGATCTGCAGGATGTGGTCGTTGATGGTCTTCGAGCAGTCGCCGGTCAGGTTGAAGAAGGTATGGTTCGAAAGGTTCACCGGGGTGGCCTTGTCGGTCGTGGCCTCATAGGTGACCTTGAATTCGTTGGCGTCGGTCAGCTCGTAGGTCATCTTTATGTCGAGGTTGCCGGGCCAGCCTTCCAGGCCGTCGGGATGCACGAGATGCATCGTCAGCGAGTTCTCCGTACTTTCGAGAACGTCCCAGACGAGAAGGTCGATCCCGGTGAAACCGCCGTGCAGGGTGTTCCCGTCATTGTTGAGGGGAAGCTGGTACTGCTCGCCGTCGATGGTGAACTGTCCCTTTGCGATGCGGTTGGCAACGGGCCCGACGGCCGCGCCGAGGAAGCGCTCGCCGGTGAAATTCACGTACTTGTCGAGGTTCTCGTGGCCCACCGACACGTCGGCCAGTCGCCCTTTCCTATCGGGAGCCCAGAGGCTGACGACGTGCGCCCCGAAGTTCGTCACCTGCATGGTGAGGTCGCCGCCTTTCAGGGTGTAGAGGCTGACGGGGGCGCCGTCTATTTCGGCCGTGAAGGCCGCCGGGTCGAGAAGTTTCGGGGAAGAGGTGCAGGCGAACGCCGCGAAGGCGATGGCCGCGATGGTGATGATGCGTTTCATATATTGGTTCAGTTTTGCGTTTCGGTCTTTCAAAGATATGGAATTTTCATTAAATTTGTGAGATTTTTAGACGCAAGATTTATTACATCAATTATACTATGGTATCTTACAAAGAAATCGGCCTTGTGAACACCCGCGAGATGTTCGCCAAGGCAGTCGCCGGCGGATACGCTATTCCCGCCTTCAATTTCAACAACATGGAACAGCTCCAGGCCATCATCCAGGCCGCGGCGGAGACCAAGTCCCCCGTGATCCTGCAGGTCAGCAAGGGAGCCCGCAACTATGCGAACCAGACCCTTCTACGCTACATGGCTGAAGGCGCCGTCGAATACGCCAAGGAACTCGGCTGGGAGAATCCCCAGATTGTCCTGCACCTCGACCACGGTGACAGCTTCGAGCTCTGCAAGAGCTGCGTGGACATGGGCTTCTCGTCCGTCATGATCGACGCCTCGTCCCTTCCTTACGAGGACAATATCGCCCTGACGAAGAAGGTCGTTGAATATGCCCACAAGTACGATGTGACCGTCGAGGCCGAACTCGGAGTGCTCGCCGGCGTCGAAGACGAAGTGGCCGCCGAAGAGTCCCACTACACGAAGCCCGAGGAAGTCATCGACTTCGCGACCCGCACGGGGTGCGATTCCCTCGCCATCTCGATCGGAACCTCCCACGGGGCCTACAAGTTCAAGCCCGAGCAGTGCACCCGCGACCCCAAGACCGGCCGTCTGGTACCTCCTCCGCTCGCTTTCGACGTGCTGCATGAGATCGAGAAGAAGCTCCCCGGCTTCCCCATCGTCCTCCACGGATCCTCTTCCGTGCCCCAGGAATATGTGGACATCATCAACCAGTACGGCGGAAAGCTTCCCGATGCCGTCGGCATCCCCGAGGAGCAGCTCCGCGAGGCCTCCAAGAGCGCCGTCTGCAAGATCAACATCGACTC
>JAEEGL013272002.1_pt1 | contig 32901 bp, 30 predicted proteins | sample 9134231 | NCBI WGS metagenome assembly JAEEGL01 (sample SAMN16246548, study PRJNA631951) | gut metagenome | biome: gut microbiome; feature: rumen; material: fiber-attached | host: Bos | place: Iran: Karaj | collected 2018-10
AGGTCGGCGGCATGCACCGTGATGGCCGGGCGGCATGCGCCGCGTGCAGCGCCGAGGCCGGCGTTCACGGCGAGCGCGCGCCAGTCCTCGTCCGTCCAGGGACGGAGGGTCTCGGCGAAGCCCCTCCTGCCCTTCTTCCAGGAAAGGATCTTGTTCATTTCCCTGAACACGGGTTCGGGGTCCACGTCCTCCTGCCACGGGGAAAGCATGCGCCTCAGGTAATGTTCCGCATCCTTCCTGCCGGCCGCTTCACCGCGCATGGCGCCCGGGGCTGTCCCGGAGGCGAAAACGCGCAGGTCCTGAGGTATGACCGCCAGGTCCTGCACGTCTCCGGCGAAGTTTTCCGCATACGGGCCCGCGGGAGGGAGCTCCTCCAGCATGCCGCCGGATCCGCCGCCGGCGCAGGCGGCAAGGAAGAGCGCGCAGGCGCCCAGGCATACGGCCGCGCGGAGGCGGCATAAGGCATTATCTCTCTGCATCGCTCGCTCCGCCTTCAAGGCCGGTATCTTTGCATGAGGCGGGCCTGCCGGGGACCCACGGTTCCGGCGCCTCGCCGGCGAGCCGGTGCGCCAGCCACGTGTAGCGCGTGCGCATGTGGTTGTTCTTGACCGCGATGGCAAGGGCCTTCCATTCCCCGACGAGGACGACCAGCTTCCTCCCCCTGGTGACCGCCGTATAGACGAGGTTCCGCTGGAGGAGCATGTAGTGCTGCATCATCAGGGGGATGACGACGACAGGGTATTCGCCTCCCTGGGACTTATGGATGGAAATGGCGTAGGCGGGTATCAGCTCGTCCATGTCTTCCCACTGGTAGCTGACGCTCCTCTCGTCAAAGCGCACGGTCATCTCGCGCTCTTCGGCATCAAGGTACGTGATGACCCCCATGTCGCCGTTGTAAACATCCTTGTCGTAGTTATTGCGCAGCTGCATCACGCGGTCATGCAGCCGGAACTGCCTGTCGCCACGCGTGAGCCGGACCCGCTGGGGATTGACCGCGTCCTGCAGGCGCCGGTTGAGGCTGTTGACCCCCACCGCGCCCCGGAGCATGGGAGAAAGGACCTGGATGTCCTCCGGGCGGAAACCGAACGTCCTCGGGATCCTGCTGCATACCAGTTCGACGACGAGGTCGGCAGCGGCCTCCGGATCGTCCTGACGGAAAAAATAAAAGTCGGTCTTTGCCCCGCCCTTCTGCTTCAGCTCCGGGATCTGCCCGCTGTTGATCAGGTGCGCGTTGCGGATGATGGAGCTCTCCGCCGCCTGGCGGAAGACTTCGTTCAGTTCCACGACGGGCACGATGCGGGAGGCGATGACGTCGCGGAGGACATTGCCCGGACCGACGGAAGGCAGCTGGTCCACGTCGCCCACGAGCACGAAGGTGGCTCCAAGCGGCGCGGCCTTGACAAGGTGGCACATCAGCATCGTGTCCATCATCGAGGCCTCGTCCACCACGAGGAGCCCGCATGCCAGCGGATTGTCCTCATTGCGCTTGAACCCGTCCTCCGCGGGACTGTACTCCAGGAGCCGGTGTATGGTCTTGGCTTCCAGGCCGGTCGTCTCGGACATGCGCTTGGCAGCCCGTCCCGTCGGCGCGGCGAGCAGGATCTTCGCGCGGGCTTCCTGGAAAACCTTGATGATGGCGTTGATGATGGTCGTCTTCCCCGTGCCGGGCCCGCCCGTGAGCACCATCACCTTCTCCCTGGCCGCCGTGAGCACCGCCCTTTTCTGCTCCTCGGCCAGGCTGATGGGCAGGCGGGAAAGCACGTCCTCCACGATCCTCTTCGCCTGAGGCAGGCAGACGGACTTCGGAGAGCGTATCAGCCTGCGCATGTAGTAGGCAATGGTGGACTCATAGTAGTGGAAACGCGAGAGGTAGACCGCCTGGTGATCCCCGAGGTCCTCAAGGACGACGCGCTCATCCATGGCCAGATCCTCGATGGCGTCGTCCGCGAGGTTTTCCGGGATGGACAGCTTTTCCGCCGCCAGGCCTGAAAGCACGTCGCGCGGGCAGTACACATGCCCTTCTTCCGTCAGCCCCATCAGCGTATACAGGACGCCCGCCTCGGCGCGGAGCGGGCTGTCTTCCGCGAAGCCTATCTTCCGGGCGAGCGAGTCCGCCGTGAGGAAGCCGATGCCGTGGATGTCCATGGCCAGGCGGTAGGGGTTTTCGCGCACCACTGCCAGGGAGGACGTCCCGTAGTGGCGGTAGATGCGCGCCGCGAGCCCTGCCGCGACGCCGTGGGGCTGCAGGAAAAGCATGAGCTGGCGTATGCCCTGGTGCTCTTCCCAGGATGCCTTCATGGAAGCAAGGCGCTTTTTGCCGAACTTCGGGATCTCCAGCATGCGGTCAGGGTCCTTGTCCATGATCTCGAGCGTTTCCGCGCCGAAAGCGCTGACGATGCGCTCGGCCCACTTCGGGCCGATGCCCCTGATGCACCCTGACGCCAGGAAAAGCCGTATCCCCTCGGCCGTCGCCGGCATTTCCTCTTCCCAGGATTCCAGCTGGAGCTGGCGGCCGAAGCGCGGATGGCTGACCCAGCACCCGCTGACGCGCAGGCGCATGCCAGGCTGCGGCGAATCCATGGGCCCGACGACCGTGACGGGGTCTTCCCGCCCCTCCACGTTCATCCTGAACACAGTCCAGCCGTTTTCCTCGTTGTGAAAGACAACCCGCTCAAGCGTCCCGGAAAAAGCCTCCTGCCCATGCAGCGCCGCGCTGTTCTTTTCTTCCAATGACTCCATACATGACCGCCAGCGCCTTCCCGGACGCCGGCATCCGAAGCGGCGCGCAGGAAGACCTCTTTACAACAACGCGGTAATTCTACTATAAAAAGTCCATTCATTCAAGGCTCCCTGCCCTTGGTTCCCGCGCGGATCCGGCCGCTCACCTGCATGCCCCGGTGCATGGCCCGGGCGGTGCCGCGCCGCAGCGAAGCCTTTCCCGTTCACGTGTCCACAGCGAATAATGGAGAGCGAATGTCCAAGAAAATATGCATAGGGCTGGCCGGTCTCGGCACGGTCGGCGGCGGTCTTGTCGAGATGCTGCAGAAGAACCACGACGACATCCTCCGCAGGACAGGCAGCGAGATCATCATCAAAACGGTCGCCGTCCATGACGTGACCAGGAAACGTTCCCTGCCGAAGGGGACAGCCCTCACGGGCGATCCGATGCTCCTTGCCGACGATCCGGACATCCAGATCGTCGTCGAACTGATGGGCGGCACGTCTTCCGCGCGCCAGCTCATCATGCGCTCCATAGAGAACGGCAAGTGCGTGGTCACGGCGAACAAGGCGCTCCTCGCCGAATACGGCAGGGAGATCTTTTCCCTCGCCGCGAAGAACAATGTCGCGATCGGCTATGAGGCCAGCGTCGCCGGCGCCATCCCCGTCATCCAGACGCTCAAGAACAGCCTCACGGGGAACCACATCCGCTCTGTCCTCGGCATACTGAACGGGACATCCAACTACATACTCTCTGAAATGAACGACAAGGGCATAGATTTTCCCAGCGCGCTCAAGGCCGCGCAGAAAATGGGCTATGCCGAAGCCGATCCCTCCCTCGACATCGACGGCTTTGACGCGGCGCACAAGCTCGCCCTTCTCATACGGTTGGCATGGGGCAGGTATTACCCGTTCGCCGAGCTCGCCGTGGAAGGCATACGCGGGATCAATCCCCTGGACATCGAATTCGCGAAGCAGTTCGGCTACCGCATCAAGCTCATCGGCCAGGCTGAGGAAGTCGACGGGAAGATCAAGGCCGGCGTGTTCCCCGCCCTCGTTTCCAGCACCATGCTCCTCGCCCGCGTCTACGGCGCCTACAACGCCGTCCGCATCGAGGGCAACGCCGTGGGCTCGCTCTTCCTGCACGGGCTTGGCGCCGGCAGGCACCCCACCGCCAGCGCCGTTCTCGGCGACCTCCTGGCGCTCGCCAAGCGGCAGGTGCTCAACAGCGCGGAAGACAATACCGGCTTCGTGGACGAGCTCCCCGTAGCGGATATCCTCCCCCCGGAAGAATCCGTCAACTGCTGGTACGTGCGCGCCACGGTCAGGGACACGCCGGGGGTGCTGCGCGACATCGCCTCCGTCTTCGCCCTGGAAAACATCAGCTTCGCCCAGCTCATCCAGAAAGAGAGGAAGGACAAGAACGACAGCGTCTCCCTCGTCTTCATGACGCACGCGACGACAGGCAAGGCCATCCGCAATGCCACCGCCACCCTGGAACGCTCCGGCATACTGCTGGTCCCGGCGACATGCTACCGCATCCTGGAAGCGCATCAGAACGAGGCGGAAAGCGTCTAGCCGGAACCTCATGGCGCCGAGGGGCCGTTCCTCGGGACGGGCCCTCTCCTTCCCATTGACAAACGGCATTCCCGTTCCTATCTATACGGAGCCACGGCCTCAGGAGACGCAGCGCACGGACCGAACGCGCCCCGCTCTGCGGCTGAGGCCTGAGAAAAGGACAATAGCACTGAAAACAACGGATTCACCTTCTGCATAGAAAAAAACGCTTCCGGAACGCGTGCGCGGCTCCAGGGCAGATGCAGGGAGTCGGCAGCCGCGAAGCCGGAAGCCGTGCCCCCGGATACAAATGCGGAGGTGCTCCAAACCATTGAGGAGCCTCTATGATCACCATAACCAAGAGCGCAGTCGCCGAACTCGACGCTTTTTTTGCCGACAAGCCCAAGGAACCCATCCGCATCTATCTCGCGCCCGGCGGATGCAGCGGCCCGAGGCTTTCCCTTGCCCTGGACGCGCCCGGGGAAGATGACGCCTCGTTCTCGGACGGCGGCTACGATTTCTGCATCGCCAAGGTCCTCCTGGAGCAGACGGGAAAGATCAACATCGAAGTGAGCCCCATGGGCTTCCTCGTCGTCCCTGAGATCCCGCTGCCCGTCGGCGGCGGCTGCTCCAGCTGCGGCGGCGGATGCTCAGGCTGCCACTGATGCTGAAACAGAGCGCATGCGCACCCCGCATGCGCTGCATTTTTCTATGATACCGTTCTGGAAAATCATCCCCGGCGGCAACCCCACCATCCTGCTGCGCGCTTCAGACGTGCCTGAGGCCATGCGCGCAGCGGCCGCTGAGGCCATCATGTCGCCCATGCACCTCTGCGCCGAGCAGGTCGGATACATCGACATCGGGCGCCGCAGGATCGACATGATGGGCGGGGAATTCTGCGTCAACGCCTCCAGGGCCTTTTCCCTCCTCCTCGCGGCATGCGGGGCGCTGGAAAAAGGCGGCGACGGCTGGTATGAAGGCGGCATCCATGCCTCCGGATACGCCGGCCTCCTGCGCGTGAAGGCCCGGGAGCAGGACACGGGCTCCTGGCAGGCTGAAATATGCCTGGAGTTCCCGTCGCTCCCCTCTCCCGAGCCCCTCAGCGACGGCTCGGCGCTCTTCAGGCTCCCCGGCATAGCGCACATCATCGAGAGCGGCCCGCTCCCTGAAGACCTCCCCGCGTTCTGCCGCGCCCAGCGCGCGCGCTGCGGCCTGGAGGAGGAAAAGGCCGTCGGCCACATCTGGATCGATGCGCTGCCGTCCCTCCCGGGAAGCTCTCCTGACCTGCCCGCGCACCGCATAACGCCCGTTGTCTGGGTGCGCGGCACGGACAGCCTCTGCCGGGAAACCGCCTGCGGCTCAGGCACGCTCGCCGCGGCGCTGCACCTGCTGCGCAGCTCATCCTGCCGCGATTTCCGCATCGGGCAGCCCAGCGGCAGCACGCTTGATGTGCGCTTCCTTGAAGCGCCGTGCGGCTGGGAAGCCTGGGTCGGTGGCCCGGCCTGGGAAGCCGCGCACGGCGAAACGTCTCTTGCCCCTGCTGACGGGCATACCCGCCGGCTCATATTTCCAAGCATGGGAGTACTGCCATGAATTGCCCCAACTGCCATATGGATATGCCAGAAAACAGCAGCGCATGCCCCCACTGCGGACAGAGGGTCATACGCCCGTCGAACGTTGTCGACGCCGAGCTGGTCGATGACGGAGAGCACGGCAGCGGCGGCTACAGGCAGTCGCACAGCAACGTCTTCTTCTTCACCTCCGCATCTTCCCCCTTCTATTCCCCCGTACGGACCGGCGTCATCACCCTTGCCCTGGCCGTGGCCATGGGCATCCAGTACGGTTTCCTCGCCATCCTCGGCTTCCTGTTCTTTTACGCCGCGCTGTCCCTGCTGTCCCTGGCACTGCGCATCAACATGCTGTTCAAGGGGTATGTGCTGCCCCCCCTGCTGATACAGTGCTGCACATGGCTGCTCTGCTGGCTCATCGTCAGCCATCTGGCATCGTAAGCCGCGCCTCGCACCTGCGCGCGATCCGCACGTTTTCACCCCGCCCCTGCCAGGCGGCTTGCGCTCATCCGGGCGCATCCCCCTGCAGCTCACGGTACCGCACGTCATGATAGCCCATCCCTCCGACGCCGAATACATCCTGCTGGACATGGACGGCACGCTCATCGATTCCTCGCCCGGGATCGTCAACGCATTGCGCTACGCGCTCGGGCACATGGGCATCGACGAAGGCGACGACGGGAAGCTCGTCACGTTCATCGGCCCGCCGCTGTACGAATCCTTCCGCAGGGCCTACGGCTTCGACAGGGCCGCATCCGCTGAGGCGACCCGCTTTTTCCAGGTGTATTACGAAAAGCGGGGATGGCTCGAAAACGCTCTGTACCCTGGGATCCCTGAACTGCTCTCCCGGTGGCACCGGGAGGGCCGCAGGCTCATCATGGCGACATCCAAGCCCGAGTCCTTCGCCGTGCGCATAGCAAGGCGCTTCGGCATCGACACGATGTTCCGCCTGATCGCCGGCGGCGATGAGGAAGAGCGCAACGTGGAGAAGGAGCACATCATAGAGTCCGCGCGCCGCCGGCTGGCTCTCCCGCGCTTTGATTCCGCCGTCATGATCGGCGACAGGAAGCATGACGTCGTGGGCGCACAAAGGCATCATATCCCTGCTGTCGGCGTGCTGTACGGGTTCGGCAGCGAACAGGAGCTCATCGACGCGGGCGCGCGGTGGATCGCCAGGGACCTGCCGGGCCTGGCTGCCCTGTGGGCGTGACGCGCAGGGACCGTCATCACCGATTCGGCGCGCTGCCATTACGCAAAAAATGCGGCTCTCCTCCCGGAGAGCCGCATTTTTTTAGTGCATGCCCGCTTACGCTAGCAGAGCCAGTTCATGGGTATGATGGAGATCTTCGCGAACACCGTCAGGATGATCAGCATGAAGAATTCCACGATGATGAACGGCAGCAGGTTCTTGACCAGCGCCGGCAGCTTGATGTTGCCGATGCCGCAGACGACGTAAAGCACTGTTCCCACGGGCGGCGTGATGACGCCGATGCCCAGGTTGAGGATGAAGATCAGGCCGAAGTGGTACGGATCGATGCCCGCGTCCATGATCAGGGGGTAGAACATGGGGGCGAAGATGAGCACGTTCGGCGTCAGGTCCATGACCATGCCGATGAGGAACAGGAACACGTTGATGAGGAGCAGCAGGACGATGGGCGAATCCTTGAACGGAGAGAACAGCGAAATGATCTGCTGGGGAATGTCCGCAAGGACGATGAACTGCCCGACCGCCGACGCGGTGGCCACGATCATCATGACAGCGGCCGTGGTCCTGGCGGAAGCGGCGCTGACGCGCAGCAGTTCCTTGAGGCCGATCTCACGGTACCACAGCAGGCAGACCGCGATGGCGTACACGGCTGCGAACGCGCCGCCTTCCGTGGGCGTGAAGATGCCGAAGCGGATGCCGCCCAGGAGCAGGACCGGCATGAGGAAGGCCGGCGTGGCATCCTTGAGGATGCGGTATTTCTCTTCCTTAGTGAAATGGATGGTTTCCTTGTAGCCATCAATGCGGACGATGAAGAACCACAGCGTCATGAGCGCCAGGCCGATGAAGATGCCCGGGAAAAGGCCGATCATGAACAGCTTGGTGATGGAAAGGCCGCTCACGCAGGAACCGAGGATGATCATGTTCGTGCTGGGCGGGATGATGGGGCCGAGGATGGCGCCGGAGGCGATGATAGCGCCGGCGCGTCCGGGCTTGTAGCCGACCTGCTTCATCATGGGCAGGAGCAGGCCGCCGAGGGCAGCCGCCTCACCGACGGAGGAGCCCATGAGGCCGGCAAAGATGATCGAGGAGACGATCGCCGCATAGCCAAGGCCGCCGCGCACGCCGCCGATCAGCAGCTGGGCGAACTGCACGACACGCTTGGAAAGGCCGCCGGCCGCCATGATCTCGCCTGCGAAGACGAAGAAGGGGATGGCCATGAGCGGGTAGTTGTTCGCGCCGTCCAGCATGCTGGAGGCGATGAACATGGGATCCCACATGTCGGCATGGAACATGAGCACGAGAGCGCAGATCAGCAGCACCATGCAGATCGGGATGCCAAACGACAGGAAGAAAAACAGTGAGCCTAGAAAAAGAAAAAGTTCCATACGCGCCCCTACTGCTGCTTCATTTCGATGTTGGTCTCATGGCCATGGCCGGATTCGGCCAGGGCTTCAGCGGCGATCAGTTCGGGCTGCTTTCCCTCCCTGACGAAGGCGGAGGCGGGAGTGCGGATGACCTGCAGCAGGTCGCGCAGCTGAAGGAAGATGGCAGCCGCAGCCATGATGGGCAGCGTCACGTAGATGAGAGACATGTTGACATGCGTTGCGACGGCGTAGGAATCCAGGGACTGGATCACCTGGACGATGCCGCCCTGCAGCAGGACGCACAAGGCGAATATGGTGCAAAGATGCGCAACTATCATCACTGTTTTCTTGGAAACGCCATGCAGGAGGTCGAGGACCATGTCAACGGCGATGTGCTTCTTGTGATAGAAGGCCTCGATGGCCCCGAAGAATGTGATATAGATGAATAGGAAGCGCGCCCACTCCTCGCTCGGGGGGTAGCCCGAGTTAAAGCAGTACCTCAGCATCGCGTTGGCGAACACCATGCCGATCATGCCAAGGAAAATCAGTGCGCAGAAAATCTGGAAGGCCAGCGCACCGGCGCTGCCTTTGCTGGATTTAGCAGTGTCAGGCGCATTCATATCTGGTTCCTGCTTCATGTCCGTCCTCGGAAAAGACGTAAGAGATACGAAAAAGGGGGCCGCCGGAGCAGCCCCCAGTATTCACACCGGTTTATTTGTAGCTTGCAGCAGCCTCAAAGATAGCCTTCGCATTGGGAACATAGGACTTTTCACGGCTGGGATCGGTGAACATGGTCCAGGTCTTCTTAGCGGCCTGGGCCATGTGCTCCTTCATGGCAGGAGTGGGCTCGGAAATGGTCCCGCCATGGGACTTGATCTCTTCGGCAGCCTTGACGTCCACTTCCTCAAGGAGCTTCCAGATGTCTTCAGCAGCCATCTTCGCAGCCTTGTTCACGAGTTCCTGGTCTTCCTTGGGCAGGGACTGGTAGAACTTCTCGTTGATGAACAGGCAGTGCACGACGAGGATATGGCCGGTGAGGGTGATCTGCGGGCACTTCTCGTACACCTTGGTGGAGGTGATGTCGGCGAGCGGGCTGTCGCCGCCGTCGATGACGCCGGAATCAACGGCGCTCATGACTTCAGCGAAAGGCATGGCCTGGCCGTTGATGCCGCAGTCCTTGGCAAAGGTGGTGTAAAGGGTGATGTTCGGGACGCGCATCTTCAGGCTTTTGATGTCATCGATGCTCTTGATGGGGTTCTTGGTGTAGAAATGACGGAAGCCCAGCGGGAAGGCGTTCAGGCAGCGCAGGCCGGATTTTTCCGTGAAGCCTTCGGTGATGAGGTCGAACACCTTGCCGTCGATGGCACGATGGGCGTGTGCATAGCTGTCGTACAGCATCGGGGTCTCGAGCATGGCCATGGCGTTATGGAACATGGAGACCTGGGTGCCGGTGGCACACATCTCAACGGTGCCGCGGCGGGTGTCGGCGATGTACTTGTCTTCCTTGCCGAGCGTACTGTTGGGATAGACCTTGACCTTGTAACGGCCGTTGGTCATTTTCTCAAGGTATTCCCCAAACTTGTGCATACCGATGGTTTCGGGTTCGCCCTCGGCCTTCATGCCGGCGATCTTGATCGTCTTCGGGGCGGCGTTGGCAGTGCCGGTCATGGCGCTGACGCCGAACATGAGGCCAAGAACGACAGACAAGGCAACTAAACGTTTCATACGTCCTCCTTAAGGAACATAGTTTGAAAACCGGATGCGACAAACACAACATTGCACAAAACAAAGCTGACCGAAGTTCCGTGAAACTCTGGTTGAAACTTTTTTAAACTAAAATGCCCTTCTTGGCAATAATCCAGGGGGATTTATCGCCGCAAACTTTCCCGCCGCCGTATTCTGCCGCCGCGGGCGGCGCTGCGTGCCGGAAAGCGTATTGCCATGCGGCTGAACTTGAAATAGCATGCCTGTGAAGCATCACTCAACCTGATAAGGAGAGAACGATGGCCCTCGCACAGCTTATCGCCCAGTCCCGCACGTGCAGGAGGTTCAAAGGCGATCCCGTTCCGGCCGCCATGCTGGAAGCCTTTGCCGACTGCGCGAGGCTTTCCCCTTCCGCACGGAATTTCCAGCTGCTCCGCTATGTACTCGTCAGCAGCCCTGACCGGTGCAGATCCCTCTTCTCCATGCTCACGTTCGGCGGCGCGTTCGCTCCAGAACAGCGTCCGACGGCGGAGCAGATGCCCCGCGGGTACATCATCATAGCGGGACCGGAAAAAATCGACGCGTTCACCACCATGGACATCGGCATCGCCGCCCAGTCCATGTTCCTCGCCGCCGGGGAGGCAGGCCTGGGCTGCTGCATGGTCGGCGCCTTCAGCAGGCCGTCGCTGGCAGCGCTGCTGGACCTTCCGCAGGGGCTTGAAGCCAAGCTGGTCCTGGCCTTCGGCGAGCCGGCGGAGATCAGGAAGATCGTCGGCAGGCGCCCCGACGGATCGCTGACATACTACAGGAACGGGCAGGACGAGCACTGCGTGCCAAAGATCACGCTCGAAGAAGCCATCATCGGGCGGCTCTGATGCCCTGCGCTCTCCGCGGCATCCTTCCGCTTTTTTCCATCATCTCGCTAACATGACCGGGGATCTTTGCAATGTTCGCACCTGAAATCACGCAGGAGCTCATCGACAGGGCCACTACGTTCCATGGGCACTGGTGCATGGGGCTCGCCACCGGAATCCGGGTAGCGGCATGGGCCATCCATGAATTCGGAACCGCAGGCGACGAGGAGATCGTCGCCGTCACGGAAACGGACATGTGCGCCGTCGACGCCATCCAGGCGCTGGTGGGCTGCACTCTCGGGAAGGGCAACCTCATCCTGCGCGACCGCGGCAAGGTCGCCTTTTCCTTCTTCCGCCGCCGCGACGGCAAGGCCTCCCGCGCCGTGGAACGCTTTGCCAGCGACCCGGACAGCCAGCGCATCCTTGAGATCCGGCGCGAACTGATGTCGCAGAACATCTCGGAATGGATACGCACGCGTTTCGAGGTGGAAATGACGCGGCTGCGCAAGAAGAAGATGGACAGGATGCTCAGCGCGCCCTTCGAAGAGCTCTTCGAGGTAAAGGCACCGGAATTTTCCATGCCGCCGTTCGCGCGCAGGCTTCCCACCATCCAGTGCCAGGGATGCGGCGAAGGGGTCATGAGCTCCAGGGTGACGACGATAGACGGCAGGCATTACTGCCAGGACTGCGCCGCGGGGATGCAGGCATCCCGCTAGCGCGAACGCCCCGTGGCGCGTTCTTTACGGCTGCGCTATGGACGCGCAGCCGCTTCTTTTGAAGCCAGTGCCCGGGCGACGGGGATATCCGCCGGGAGCAGCCCGGGGAAGGACGCGAGGTCCTGAAGCGGGACCCAGCGCATGTCATCATGCACGACAAGCTGGATCTCCCCCTCCCAGGAAGGGACGTCATACACGGAGAGGAGCACTTCCCCGAAGTCATAGTCGTGCCGGTTCTTCGCCAGCAGCTCCCCCACGACGGCATCGATGCCGAGCTCTTCGTTCAGCTCGCGCCGCAGGCACTGCTCGTTGCTCTCGCCCGGCTCCAGCTTCCCTCCCGGGAATTCCCAGCTCCCGGCCCAGCTCATGAAGGGCGCCCTGCGCATGATGAGGACGCAGTCCCCCCTGCGCAGGATCCCGGCCATGACTATTTTCGTCACGAAGCTCATGGTGCGGCCTCCCGGCCGCCGGCCCGGTCCATCTCCGGGAACCAGAGGCCTTCATACGTCCGGCTGTGGTTGAGGACATTCCTGCGCAGCGTGTCGCGGTAGCCTTCGGGCGGCATGACAGTCCTGGAAAACACGTTGTAGCCGAAGCCGAGCCGGTCGCCTTCGACAGTGAAGCCCAGCGCCGCGAGCAGGGACGGGAAAAGGTCGAAATGGGTGATCTCGCTGCGGTTCGGCACGAGCTCCCCGCCGCGGGACAGGGAGCACAGCACGTACCGCCCCTGCACATGCTTCAGCTCCACGGAATCGACCCGCGGCATGCGCGCGAGATGATCGCCCATCACAAGGATGACGAACCTGTCTTCCCAGCCCTTGTCGCTGACATGGCGCAGCAGGCGCTCCACCTGCGTCATGGAGCAGCGGATGTAGCCGGACCAGTTTTTCCCGAACGTTCCCTCGTCGCAGACCGGGGAAAGGAAACCAGGCTCATGCGTATCCATGGTGGAAAGCGCGAAGGAAAACTTCCTCCCCTCCTCCATGAGCTGGTCTATCCTCGCGATGGCGCGGTCGATCAGGTCGGAATCGTAGAGCGCCCACATGTTCAGGTCGGAAGGGCCGACAAGCCCGCTTTTCAGCCAGTCCTCCTTCCCCATGAACTCGTCATAGCCGTGGCTCCTGAAAAATTTATCCAGCCCGGAAAAGAGCCCGCTCGACCCGTTGTAATAGACATTGTGGTAGCCGTCCCGCTTGAGATAGTCCCCGAGGCAGAGCGCCCCGGGAAGATAGTTTTCCAGCGCCCATCCGGTCAGGTTCCCGCTGAGGATGGAAATGGACTTGAGGGGGATGCCGCACTGGGAGCCGACGATGCCGCCGATGGTGAAGTCGGCGCCAGGCATCTGGTCCATGTGCAGATCAGGCGACGCTATGGACGGCCGCAGGGGCGCAAGCAGGTCCTCGCCCATGACATCGGGCCTGCCGAAGGTCTCCTCGATGCTCTCGCAATAGACGATGAGGAGGTTCTTCTTTCCCGTGCCGCTGACGGAGCCGGCGGCCGGAGGCACATAGGCCCCCTGCTCATAGAAGTCGCCGCTTGCCGTCTGGCCCTGGAAATACTCTGCGAAATGGATGTAGTGCAGCGCGTAGGCGGTCAGCAGGAGCCAGATGACGGCGACGCGCCATCCGCTGAGCAGCCAGGCCGCGCACCGCGTGAGAATGCGCCAGGGCATGCCGGCGAAGCCGAAAGCGCGCGCGAGGCAGAGCAGCAGCGCAAGGACGACGGCCATCCGCATGGCCGAGAAGACATCGTCAAGGAAGGAGCCGGGCACGACGTACCAGGCCAGGATCAGCAGCAGCGCAAGGGCGGCGTACACCTGCCGCTTCCCTATCCCGCCGCCCTTGACCAGGAAAAGCAGCGTTGCCGCGCAGAGCAGCGAATTCTTCACATGCCACCAGAAAACATTGATGAAATCCACGGGCATGGTGACGATATTGTCGCCCATGAGCTGCATGTGGAAGAGGATCTGGTTGACGGTGACTTCATCGAATTCGCGCTTTGCCATGACGAGGAAAGCCACGCAGAAGCAGAGGAGCCAGTACCCCAGGAAAAGGAAAACAGGGCGCAGAGGAAGGGATGTCGCTTTCATGCCGGAAACACGCTTATGCATATAAAAAAAGAGGCCGGGAAGCAGCCTCTGTTTTCTCACATGGTGGGTCACCGGAGACTCGAACTCCGAACCAATTGATTAAGAGTCAACTGCTCTACCAATTGAGCTAGTGACCCATGTGACGGTAGCGACGTCCTGCTGATGGTGGGTCACCGGAGACTCGAACTCCGAACCAATTGATTAAGAGTCAACTGCTCTACCAATTGAGCTAGTGACCCCCATTGCTGAACGCCGTTACGTCTATACTCAAACATGCCGTGTTCGTCAAGCACTAAATCGCCGGCAGCGCATGGCGGCGCCACCGGTCTTCGCCGTACCCTTGCATTTTTTTTAGCAAGGAAATATAGCTAATCCCACTTCATACCTTAACAAAGGAGTTCACCATGTCGCTGAAACACCTCATGCTTGGTCTCTTCGCCGCTGCTGCCGTCGTGGCTGCCCCGCTGGCTTCGCACGCGGCGCAATGGCCGTCCAAGCCCATTCAGCTCATCGTCCCCTTCCCTCCGGGAAATGATCCCACGACCATCATCCTGAATGTCATGGGCCCCGTCCTCCAGAAGGAACTCGGCCAGCCCGTGAAAGTGATCAACAAGCCCGGCGGCGGCGGCGTCCTCGGCGGCAAGGACCTGGCCGGAGCCCGTCCGGACGGCTACACCTTCGGCGTCATGGCCGTCGGCCCCATGGTTTCCCAGATCGTCATGGGAAAGACGCCCTACACCGCTGCGGACTTCAAGCCGCTCGGCATGTGCTGGTCCACGCCCTTCATGCTCGTGGTCAAGGGCGACGCTCCCTATAACAACCTCAAGGAACTGAGCGAATATGCCAAGACCCATCCCGGGCTGAGGCTCGGCCACTGGGGCCTCGGCGCCGTGCCCACGGTCATCGCCATGAACATCGCCAAGATCGGCGGCTTCGCATGGAAGGAGACCGGCTACCAGGACCTCAACGCGCTGCTTCTCACGCAGGGCACCGCCGATGCCATCACCGTCTCGACGCCGTATATCCGCGACTACGCGGAAAAAGGCGAGGTCAAGCCTCTGGCGGCTCTTCTGCCCGTGCGCCTTCCCGCCTATCCTGATGTCCAGACCGTGGCCGAGCAGGGCTTCGGCAACGCCTATTCCGTGTGGTTCGGCCTGTTTGCCCCGGCGAAGGTCGATCCCGCGATCATGGAAAAATTCAGGGCCGCCTTCTTCAAGGCATACAAGTCTCCTGAAGTGCAGGATGCCATCGCGAAGACCGGCGTCGTGCCGCATCCGACTTCCGCAGCCGATGCGGAAGCGCAGGTCCAGCGCGAGCTCAAGGAATTCGACGTGATCCTCCGCGAAGTCGGCGTGAAGAAATAACAGCAACCGCATGACGGGGACGGCCCGAGGCCGCCCCCGTCATCGCATACGGATCATTTGCGGTACGCTCCCATGAAGGACACCTCCTCTTTCAAGCACGACATGCTTGGCGCGGCGCTGGGCGGATTCTGCGCGCTGATGCTTGCGCTGTGCCCTTGGCAGATCGACTTTGACGTCCCCTACCCCTTTTACAAGGGCCCCCTGCTCATGCCGCTGATCGCGCTCTCGCTGGGCGTGCTCGCATCGATTCCGAGCTGGATACGCTTCGCGGGAAACTTTTCCGCCGCCGTCCGCCAGGAAAAGTTTTCCCTCCCCCCGAAAACGGTCCTGCTGTTTTTCTGCGCCCTGCTCTATCCTGGCGCCATCCTGTTCGCCGGGCTGGAGCCGGCCACGCTTGTCATCCTCGCCCTCCTGCTCGCCGTCAACGGCATCAGGAACAGATACGTCCTCCTGGGCGTGCCCGTCGCGGTGACCTTCATTTTCTGGCTCGTCTTCCGGTGCCTTCTCGACGTGTTCTTCCCTGAGCCTATCCTCATCCACCTCCTCATGGGCTGACGGCTATGTTCGATCTCAATCTCTTCCTCGAAGGCGCTTCCAACGCGCTGCAGCTTACCAACATGATCATGCTGGCGCTCGGATCCCTCGTCGGGATCATCGTCGGCATACTGCCCGGCATGGGCCCCATGGTAGGCATGGTCGTCCTCCTGCCGTTTTCCTATGCGCTCGACGCCGGCTCGGCCCTTTCGCTCCTTCTCGGGGTCTTCTGCGGCGGATATTTCGGCGGCGGCATCCCCGCCGTGCTCATGCGCACGCCCGGCGTGCCGTCCTCCCTCATCACCAGCTTTGACGGCTATCCCCTGACCCAGCGGGGCGAAAGCCAGCTCGCCCTTTCCGCGACCATCGTCGGATCGTTCGGCGGCGGCATCATCAGCGTCATCTGCCTTATCTTCATGGCGCCGGTCCTGGCCGGCATAGCGCAGAACTTCGCGCCTGAGGAATATTTTTCCGCGGCCCTCTTCGGCATCGTCCTCGTGGTGATGGCGAACAGGAAAAAGCTCATGGAGTCCATCATCCTCCTGGCCCTCGGGCTGTGGGCGGCCTGCGTGGGCCTGGATGCGACGACCCTTTCCGCGCGCTTCAATTTCGGCCTCACGGAGATGCAGAGCGGCCTGCAGATCACGCCCGTCTGCCTCGGGCTCTTCGGTGTCGGGCAGGCGCTCATCCTCGCCGAAAAGCACATCCTGTCCAGCGGGGCCAGCATCCGCCTTTCCCGCAGCACGCTCGACCTCACGAAGATATGGGAAGTGCTGCGGCGCTGGAAAACCATCGTGATCAGCGGCCTCGTCGGCACGTTCGTCGGGCTCCTCCCCGGAACGGGCTCGATGCTCGCATCCTTCCTCTCCTACGAGACGACCCGCAAGATATCCGGGCATCCGGAGAAATTCGGCACCGGCGTGCCGGAAGGCTGCATCGCCTCCGAAGCGGGCAACAACGCCGTCCCCGCCGGGGCAATGATCCCCCTCCTCACGCTCGGCATCCCCGGCGATTCCATCAGCGCCATCCTGCTCGGCGTCTTCACCGTCAACGGCATCTACCCTGGCCCGCTCCTGCTGATCAAGGAGCCCGTGCTCATCAACGAACTGTATGTCTCCCTGCTCTTCATCAACGTGCTGTGCCTTATCATGCTGATCCTGTGGCTCAGGCCGTTCGCCATGATCGTCAAGATCCCCAACGGGATCCTGTCCGCCGTCATTCTGGTCATGTCCCTTGTCGGCATATACAGCGTCAACACCAGCTTCTTCGACGTCAGCGTGGCCCTGATCTTCGGCGTGCTGGGCTACTTCCTGCTGAAGTTCGACTGGCCCATCGTGAATCTGGTCATGGGCGTCGTCCTCGGGGGCATTTTCGAGCAGCGGCTCCGCGAAGGCCTTTCCAACTCGGGAGGGAACCCCCTCATCTTCTTCGAGCGGCCCATCTCCTGCGCCATCCTCATCGCCACCCTGCTGACCATCGTGGTCCCGCTCTACCTGGATCACCGGAAAGCGAAGGCGGCCGCCTAGCGCGGCAGCATGGCATTTCCCTCATTCATGGCAAAGCTGGACATCATGAACAAGCTACTTGTACTGTGCATATTCTTTATTGCGGCGCTCCTGCAGGCGTGCGCCGCCACCGCCGTGCCCCAGGCCGCCAAAACGCCGGCGCACGCGGCCAAGGCGCAGGCCGCCAAGGCGCCCGCCCGCCCTGCCAGGGCGCATGCCGTCCCGAAGAAGCATGCCGCGAAGCAGGCGCCCGCGTGGAAAAGCACCTGGGCCGCGCTTGCGCAGCAGCTTAAGACAGACGGCGTCGATCCGGCATTCGTCAGGACCGTGTTTGCCAGGCTGGACAGGGCGCCGTCCACGCTTCCTATGGGGACCAAGGTCAAGGAGCTCTACAGCAACCATTTCCTGCCGAAGCCGCCGAAGCCGCCGGTGACGACCTTCGAGACGGAGCTCGGCATTCCGGGGCCCTGGTTCAGGGGCGTCGTGACCACGCACAACGCGCATCTGTGCAGGGACTTCATCGATGCGAACGCGGAAGCCTTCGCCCTGGCCGAGCTTGAGACCGGCGTGCCGCAGGAAGTCGCCGCCGCTCTCCTGTTCGTGGAGACGAGGCTCGGAGACTTTCTCGGCAAGGAAAACGCCTTCTTCATGCTCGCGAGCATGGCGGTGACTCGCGCCCCGGAAGACGTACGGAAATACCTGGACAAGCTTCCCGGCGCCTACGACCACCTCGACTGGATCAGGCAGAAGATGGAGGTCAAGGCGGACTGGGCCTATAAGGAACTTAAAGCCCTGCTTGAATATTGCCGCGCCAACGCCATCGACCCCATCCCCATCAAGGGCTCGGTCTACGGCGCCATCGGGCTCTGCCAGTTCATGCCGTCCAACATCGCCAAGCTGGGGAAAGACGGCGACCGCGACGGCCGCATCGACCTCTTCACGGTTTCCGACGCCGTGGCGAGCCTGAGCAATTACCTCCGCAGCAGCGGATGGAAGGACGACCTCCCCCTGGACCGCAAGATCAAGGTGCTTCGCTCCTATAACGCCATGAACATCTACGCCAGGACCATCCTTGCACTTGCCGAGACGATCGTGCGCCTGGACGAGCTCGATGCCGCTGAGGAGCAGGCGGAGGGACAGCCCGCGAAGCAAGCGCCCTGAGACACGCCCCCGCCGCGGCTGCCTGCCCGGCCGGCCCTTGGACCATGGGCCGCAGGCGTTTAAAATGGAAAAGGCACTCACGAACGTGAGTGCCTCATGCTTCTGGTCGGGATGACTAGATTTGAACTAGCGACCCCTTGAACCCCATTCAAGTGCGCTCCCAGACTGCGCTACATCCCGGTACAGCAGAAATGGAGCTCATGAACAGAATTGAACTGTTGACCTCATCCTTACCAAGGATGCGCTCTACCAACTGAGCTACATGAGCATTGTTTCCGCAGGGGGATAAGTACTCAAAGCAGACAGCTTCGTCAAGTGTTTCCGTCAAAAATTTTAATTTTTTTGCTCCGGCCGCATCATACGCTGCACGAGGGCGATGCCGTTCTTCCTGAGGTTTTCCCTCAGGCTTTGCTCTACGGCGGGATCAGGACACGCCCCCCTGATCAGCGCTTCCCAGAGCCTCGCAGGCGCCAGTTCCCCTTCGCATGACGCCGCGCTGCCGCATATCATGGGGCAGCCATGCCGCAAGCAGAGCGCCACGGTGCGGGCGCTGGCGGCCCCGCACCGGGGCAGCGCGCTGAACTCGACGCAGACATGTCTCTCCGCGGCGAGCAGCGCTGAGGGCTCATCCAGGACCCCGGGGCAGGAAAGGATATCGACGCCGGCCTGCACGGCGGCGAAATTCGTTCCCTGGGGCGTCTGATCGTAAACGCACTCTCCCCTGGCGATCACGAAGTCCGCCCCGCTCCTCCTGGCGGAATCCACGGCCTCCTTCATGAGCGGCGGAGGGATGCGCACCAGCTCCACGCCTGCCCACGCGGACACCCTGGTATGCAGGCTCACCGTGTGCACCGAATCGCTGAACGCTTCCATGAAGGCGAAGTCGAGCCCCTCGCAGGCAGCGACGAGACCGGCGTGGGTGATCCCCGCGCGTTCCGCGGCGCACAGGGCGCTGCCGATGCCGAACGTTTCCCTGCCTCCGCCCCTCGGATCCACGATGATATGAAAATCGATCACGGGCATTGCCTCCTCTGGATTGCATGCGCCCTGCGCCGCCCGAAAAAGCCCCTGCAAGACATTTGCGTTAATGGCGAACTTGGCATATTGTCCTTTTCATCTACATAGCACTAAGAGGTCGCAATGCCAAAAGAAAAAAAGTTCTCACAGCAGCCGGCGGAAGCTAAGGCCACCACGCTTTTCCACACCCTGAAAGAACATAAGGCCCGGGACATATCGGCCTTCTCCCTCCCGAAGGGAGACCCCCTTGCGGAAGTCGTCATCATCTGCTCGGCGTCTTCCTCCCGGCACTGCCGCAGCCTCGCCGATGCCGCGGTGGCGGCATGCAAGGAAAACAACTTCGAATATCTGCATACCGAAGGATACCAGGAAGGAGAATGGATCCTGGTGGACCTCAACGACATCATCCTGCATATTTTCCTTGAGGCCTCCCGCGAACGCTACAAGATAGAGGATGTTCTGATCGACGCGGCGCCTCTTGCCACTTCCCCCGACGACAACGACTAGCTGACCACGCATATCCCAGATGTAGCCAAGGAGTAGCCATGAACCTCTTCCCGCCCACTTTGCTGCTGATTCTTGACGGCTTCGGACTTGCCCCCGCAGGCCCGTACAACGCAGCGTCCCGCGCCCGCACGCCTTTTCTCGACTCGCTGCTGCAGCGCGGGGAAATGGCCCGCCTCGACGCCTCCGGGCGCGCCGTCGGGCTGCCGGCCGGATTCATCGGCAATTCCGAAGTCGGTCATCTGAACATTGGCGCCGGCCGCATCGTCTACCAGGATATGACGCGCATAGACATCGCCGTCGAAACGGGAGAGTTCTTCAGCAATCCCGTGCTGACCGGCCTGCTGCAGAGCGTTTCCTCGCGCAATGGCAGGATACATTTCTGCGGGCTCCTTTCAGACGGCGGGGTCCACAGCCATATCAACCATCTGGAAGCCCTGCTTTCCCTGGCGCAGAAGCACGGTGTCCCGGCGCTCGTGCACGCCTTCCTTGACGGGCGCGACACGCCGCCGACCTCCGGCGCCTCCTATGTCCAGGCACTGCAGCGCATCATGGAAAAGCACGGCGGGAAGCTCGCCGACATGACGGGACGCTTCTACGCCATGGACCGGGACAAGCACTGGGAGCGCATAAGCATCGCATGGGACGCGCTGATCCATGGCATCGGCAAAGCGGCCGCCGATCCCGTGGCGGAACTGGAAGCCGCCTACGCGGACGGCGAGACCGACGAGTTCCTGAAGCCGAGGATCCTGATCTCCCCTGACGAATCGACCATCCAGGACGGGGACGGGGTCTTCTTCTTCAACTTCCGCGCAGACCGTGGCCGCGAATTCGCGCATGCGCTCACCGATACCGACTTTGCGTCCTTCGACAGGAAGCGGGTCCCGCTCATGGCCGGCGTGGCGTCCATGACCTCCTACGATTCCACCCTGCCCCTCCCCGTCGCCTTCAGCAAGGACAACCTTAAAAACACCATGGGGGAGATCCTCTCCGCCATGGGCGCCCGCCAGCTGCGCATCGCCGAGACGGAAAAATACGCGCACGTCACCTACTTCTTCAACGGGGGCCGGGAAAACGCCTTCGAAGGAGAGGACAGGGTCCTGATCGAATCGCCGAGGGACGTGGCCACGTATGACCTCAAGCCTGAAATGAGCGCGCATGCCGTCACGGAAAAGCTGCTGCAGGAATGGTCGTCCGGCCGCTATGACTTTGCCGTGTGCAACCTTGCCAACCCGGACATGGTCGGCCATACGGGCAACCTGGAAGCGGCCATCAAGGCCTGCGAAACCGTGGACGCCTGCGCCTCCGCCATCGCCGGAGCGGTCGAAAGCAGGCACGGCATCCTGTGCATCACCGCCGACCACGGCAACGTTGAGAAAATGCTTGACGAGAACGGGCTCCCCCACACTGCCCATACCATGAACCAGACGCCGTTCCTGCTGCTCGATGACGGCCGTCCCGTGCAGCTGAAGAACGGCAGGCTCTGCGACATCATGCCCACGATCCTGGCCTACTGGGGTAAGGCCGCGCCCGCGGAAATGACCGGAGAGAGCCTTCTGGCATAAGGCCGGGGGGGGGACAGCATGCTGTATAAGGAACCTGTCAAGCCGGACAAGATGGCCCTGCTTTTTTCGTATTCCTGCCCGTTCTGCCACCAGGAGGCGTTCCTGTACTCCCCCGTAGAGCCGGTCAGCATACGGTGCGGGGGGTGCCAGAACACGTTCTCCATCGCTCCCGTCGACAAGCACACCGTGCAGTTCATCCACACGATGCTGCTCAACGGACGGGCCGCGTCGGTGCCCGAGTAGCGGGGGACGCCTCCCTGCGGTCACTCATGCGCCCCGCGCCATCGCGCGAGGCTGACCCATGTGAGCTCGTGCTTGTTGCAGGAAAGGTGCATGACCTTCGATCCGGGTATGTCCCTGAAGGCATCGATGACGCCATGGTCTGTCGGGCCCTGCAGCTTGATGGTGCAGACATAGTTCTTCGCCGCCCCTGCGTCCATCCATTTCAGGACCGTGCCCAGGAGACGCTCCGGATAGCATGCCATGTCCGAGAACAGCCAGTCGACGACCCCGGCCGTTTCCGGCTCGAGGCCGAAACCGCTCCCCACGCAGAAATCCACGGCTGCCATGGAGGCGACGGCTTTCTCGATCGGGGACTTGTCGATGCTGAACACCCGCGCCCCGAGGCTTGCCAGGACCCACGTCCAGCCTCCGGGAGCGGACCCCAGGTCGACGCACAGCTCGCCCTGCCCCGGCTTCTCGCCCAGCAGGGTGAAGGTTTCCCACAGCTTCAGGTAGGCGCGGCTCGGCGGATTGACCCTGTCTTCCTCAAAGCATACTTCGCCGTCCGGGAAGGGGGACGTGCAGCGCGACGAGTGCAGGAGCAGGTCCCTGTCCCACAGCGTCCAGGCGCCGAGGGGCGATGAGGGGGCCGCCTTGCCGAATGGCAGGGGCCTGGCTTTCACGGGCGGCAGCTGCTGCTCTATCAGTGCGGCACGGCGGAAATGGTCGACCGGATGCGCTTTCCAGTTGCGCTGGATGGCTTTCAATGCCTGGACGGCATGCCCGACCGAACGGATGGGCAGGAATACGGGATCGAGCCATATGTTCTGCGCCCAGGCCGCATCGAAGAAGCCGTCCGCGAGGAAAAGGCGTTCGCGCACGTCTTCCACCTTCACGCCATGGATGCGCAGCTCCTCGGCCAGGTCCTGCTCGAACCCCTTTGCGGCCAGATAGACACAGGGATCATTTGACATCCAGGAACAACTCCACGGCCCTTTCCCGGAGCTTGTTTTTCTGGATCTTGCCGTTCGCGGTCTTGGGGAAGCTTTCGACGCACACGACATATTTCGGCACCTTGTGCCATGCCACCCGTCCCCTGCAGAACTCGCGTATGTCGCCGGCCTGGACGGAGCATCCCGGCCGCGGGATGATGAACGCGGCGACATCCTCGCCATAGCGCTTCGAGGGCACGCCGACGACCTGCACTTCCGCCACGCCCGGCATGAGCAGGAGCTCTTCCTCGATCTCGCGCGGATAGATGTTTTCGCCGCCGCGCACGATCATGTCCTTGATGCGCCCGGTGATCCTCAGATAGCCTTCCCCGTCCATGACGCCCAGGTCGCCCGACCGCAGCCAGCCCCGGGCGTCAATGACCTCCGCGGTCGCTTCGGGCATGTTGTAGTAGCCCTTCATGACATTGTAGCCGCGGCAGCAGATCTCACCCTGCTCTCCCGGGGGAAGGGGCTGTCCGGTGGCAGTGTCCCTGATCTCCACCTCGATGCCCTCGAGCGCCCTGCCCACCGTGCGGAAGCGGTGCTCATCCGTATCCCCGGCGGCAGTCATGGTGATGACGGGGGAAGCCTCGGTCAGACCGTACGGGGTGAAGATTGCATCCACGCCCATGGCCTGCAGCACCTGCCGCATGAGGGGCTCCGGGCACACGGCGCCGCTCATGAGCACGGCGCGCAGGCTCGAATAGTCATACTGGCCGAAGCGCCTGTGGCCGAGGATGGCGGTGAAGTTGGAAGGCACCCCGTACAGGACCGTCGCCTTTTCGTTCTGGATGCTGGCCATGACCTTTTCCGGGGAAAAGCTCTCGAGGATGATCATTGCCGACCCGTGGGAAACGCACGCCATGACCCCGAGGACGATCCCGAAGCAGTGGAACAGGGGCACAGGGATGACGACGCGGTCGCCCTCGCCGAGGCCCTGCCTCTCGCCGATGCCGAAACCGTTGCGCGTGATGCCCGCATGGGTGAGCATGACGCCTTTCGGCATGCCCGTCGTCCCGGACGTGTACTGCATGTTCACGACGTCACCGGGACGGACCGCAGCGCAGACGCGCGCGTACTCCTCAGGCGAGATTTCCCCGGCCCTCGCCAGGATGGCTGAAAGCGGGATGATCCCGGGGTGCTCTATGTCGCGGATGCACATGACGCGCCGCAGGCTGGGAAAGTCCCCGACATGAAGGCTGCCTGCCGGCTGCCCGCTCAGCTCGGGGATGACGCGGTCCAGCGCCGCCACGTAGTCATAGTCCAGGAAGCCGTCGTTGCAGATGAAATTCTCGCATTCCGACTGGCGTATGAGGTGCCTCAGCTCGCTGTCGCGGTAGTTCGTGTTCACCGCGAGGAGCACTGCGCCGATGCGGGCTGCCGCGAAAAGCAGCGCGACCCAGTAGGGCACGTTGGTAGCCCACAGCGCGATCTTCTCCCCGGGGCGGACGCCAAGGGCCAGGAGGCCTCTCCCCAGCCTGTCCACCGTTTCGGAAAATTCGCGCCAGGTCTGCCGCGTGCCGCTGCCGACATAGAAAAGGGCTTCCCTGTCAGGAAAACGCCGCACTGTTTCGTCCAGCATCTGGCCAAGCGTTATGTTCTCATGAAAAATCGAAGACATGTATCATCCCTTAAGCGCCAGCCTGATCACCGGGGCAATGCGGTCGCATGCGCAAAGCCAGAGCGTGTTCCTCCCCTCGCAGAAAAAAAGAAAACGTCGAGATTCGGCTCTATACGTTTACTTCCGCAAATGCTAAAACATGCTTGAAAGTTACTCAAGGAAAAAGTTGCGGCACGGGCCCTTTATTTTGCCCTGTGCCTGGGCTATGTATCCTGGTGAAAACACAACCGCGTCCAGCCTTGCGCTGTCATCGGAAAGCCACGTCATGCGTCAGCGCCATGTCTACATCATAGGGGGCCAGGTCCAGGGAGTCGGCTTCCGGCCCTTCATTTTCCGGGAAGCCCAGCGCCTCGGGCTCACCGGCTGCGTGCGCAACACGCCGGAAGGGGTGCGCATCGAGATCCAGGGCGAGGAAGAGGCCCTGGAAAGGTTCGCGGCATTCCCGGAACGCCTGCCCCCCCTCGCCAGGATCTCCTCCCTCTCCCGCTCCGCCGCGGCCCCGGTGGAAGGAGAGACAGATTTCTCCATCCTCCTCAGCACCGAAGGCGAGCACAGGGGGCACGCCGTGCTCATCAGCCCTGATGTCGCCCCGTGCGCGCGCTGCCTTGCCGACATGTCCGATCCCCGGAACCGGCGCTACGGCTACGCTTTCACCAACTGCACCGACTGCGGGCCACGCTACACCATAACGCGCTCGATCCCCTATGACAGGCCGACCACGTGCATGGCATGCTTCCCCCTCTGCGGCCCCTGCGCACAGGAGTACCATTCTCCCGCGAGCCGCCGCTTCCACGCGCAGCCGAACGCCTGCCCCGAATGCGGCCCCGCGCTGTGGCTGGAATGGGCAGGCCAGGAACGATGCGCAGCCTCCGGGCAGCGCCAGCACGGTGCGGTCCTGCAGCGGCTCAGGAAGTACGCCGTGCCCACGCCCGCCGTCGCGGGCAATGACGCGGTCCTTCTGCTGCTCAGGGAGCTGCGGAACGGCTCTATTGCGGCCATCAAGGGCCTCGGCGGCTTCCATCTGGCGTGCGACGCCAGGAATGACGCCGCGGTGCGCCGCCTCCGCGAGGCCAAGCGCCGCCCGCACAAGCCTTTTGCCATCATGGCCGCAAGCCTGGAAGCGGCGGATGCCATCGCAGACATCGGCCCTGAAGGCAGCAGCGCGCGCGCCCTGCTGGAATCTCCCGCCAGGCCGATCGTGATCTGCCCGTGCCGCGAAGACCCCGCCCTGCTTTCCCCGGACACGTCCAGCATCGGCGTGATGCTGCCATCCACGCCGCTGCACCACCTGCTCTTCCATCCCGAATGGTGCGGCGGAAGCAGGGAGGACGCCTTTGACTTCCTCGTGATGACCTCCGGCAACCCGCACGGCGCGCCGCTGTGTCTGGGGAACCGCGAAGCGAGGCGCCGCCTCGGCGGCATCGCCGACGTGTTTCTTTTCCATGACCGGGACATCATCGTGCGTGCGGACGATTCCGTTGCCTTCCCCGCCTGGCCCGGCCAGGGGATCGCCGAGCCGCTCATGGTCCGCCGGGCTCGCGGCTACGTCCCTTCCCCGCTCGTGCTGCCGCCCCGGGACGGCCGGAGCCCGGCGCAGAGCGTCTTCGCGGCGGGCGCAGCATTGAAGAGCACGTTCTGCATCACCCGCGGCGGCGAAGCGTTCATGAGCCAGCATATCGGCGACCTTGATTCTCCGGGATGCATGGACTTCTATGAGGAAACGTTCAGCCACCTGCTCGCCATCCTGGAAACGAAGCCGCAGCTTGCCGTCTGCGACCAGCATCCAGACTACGCCTCGGGCGTCTTTGCCGAAAGCTTCGCCAGGCGCTGCGGCATCCCCCTTGTCAGGCTCCAGCACCATGCCGCCCACATCTACGCGGTCATGGCGGAGCACCAGGCGGTGCGCCCTGTCCTGGGCATGGCGCTGGACGGCACCGGATACGGCCCTGACGGAACGATCTGGGGCGGCGAGCTGCTGCTTGCCGAGCCGCATCAGTGGAGGCGCCTCGGGCGCTTCGCCCCCTTCCCCCTGCCCGGAGGGGATGCCGCTGTCAGGTCGCCGTGGCGGACCGCGGAGGCCCTGTGGCAGGTCAACGGCATTCCCGGCGCCGCGCCATGGCACAGGGGGCGGGAAAGCCTCCTGCCGATGCTCCGCGAAATGATGGCGCGCGGCGTCAGCAGCCCGATGACGTCAAGCTGCGGAAGGCTGTTCGATGCCGTCGCCGCCCTGGGGGATCTGTGCTTCGACATCACCTATGAAGGCCAGGCTGCCATCAGGCTCGAGCAGGTGCAGGATTTCTCTGAAAACGGATGGTATGAGCTACCGCTCCGGGACGCTGGAGGGCTCCTCGAGGCGGATGTCCATGCGCTGTTCAGGCAGGCCGCAGGAGACCGGGACCGTCCTGGCATCATGGCTCGGCGTTTTCACCGGGGGCTTGCCAGGGGGCTCGCGCAGTGGGCGCTCGCGGCATCTGCAGCAACGGGCCTGAAAGAAGTCGCCCTCGCAGGCGGGGTCTTCAACAACCGCACGCTGCTTGCCGAGGTCACCTCCGAACTGGCCCGTGAGGGCATCACCGCGCTTTTGCCGGCATCCTTTCCCGCCGGCGACGGGGCCATCGCCCTGGGGCAGGCCTTCTGGGGAGACCTCTTGCTCTGCAGGGGAACGGCGGATGCATGACATCCCCCGGTCCGGAGAAAAGACGGGCCGGGACGCATGCCGGCATCCCCTGTGCTTAAATATCTCTTGACTTTCCCAAGGCACTTTTCTAAAAGTTTGGAACGCCATTAAGCATTCATGGGGATGTAGCTCAGCTGGGAGAGCATTGCCTTCGCAAGGCAGGGGTCGAGAGTTCAAATCTCTTCATCTCCACCATGCAACGATCCATAAAGCCTCACAAAGTTCATAAGACCGCGTGAGGCTTTATTTTTATGGAACGCCGCCCCCCCGCGCAGCAGGCGGTGCGGAATCTTTTCAGGAGGGTGTCCGATGACCGAGCTGAGTACGTTCTGCACATGCACAGACAGGGAATGCCCGCTGCATCCGTCGAACCATGAGAAAGGATGTGCCCCCTGCATCGCGAAGAATCTCAGGAGGAGGGAGATTCCGTCCTGCTTCTTCAATCTGGCCGGCGCCGGGCATGAGAGGAAAGACTATTCGTTGGAATCTTTCGCCAGATGCGTCCTGCCCGAATGAAGGCATGCCGGTGCCGGGGTGGAGCCAATGATGAAGGAATTGAAAGACGACCCGTTTTACGGGATCATCAGCAGGTACGACAGATGCGTCATCGAGTATTTCCTCATGGAAGATGATGCTCCTTACCGTGAAACGCAGTCCCACAGGGAAGCCGTGCTGTTCGCGATGCTCAGGGCGGCCGAACGGAGCGTCGAAGAGGACCATGTTGCCGAGGTCATGCGGGGGAAGGAAGCCGCCGGCGAACCGGAGCCCTGGCGCTATGAAATGGAAAAGGCGGAGGCAACCCTGACCGATGCCGCGTCGTTTTTGTATCTGCCTGAAATACTGCGCAAAGGCAAGAACAGGCGCGTGGAATACGATTGCGGATGGAAAAATGACGGCAGCGGCGGGCGGATACCGTACTGGTATGCCTTCCTGGAACCGCCGCACGGCACGGGATATGGACCGGAAGATTTTCGCCAGATCAACGCGGCCTTGTTCCCGCAGGGAACGGATGCGCTTGAAGTCTATGAGTGGACGACGGACTGGTCCGAGTATTTTGACGACGGCCACGAATGGTGGGGCGCGGCGTGCTGGAGTGTTTACGACCGCCATCTGAACAGATATGCCGTATTGTTCGCGTCAGCGACGGACTGACATGTTCCAGCCTGCCGGGACACCGCCGCACGGGGATCCGCGAGGAAGGAAAGAAGATGGATATAACGCAGACATTCTATGACACCCTGGCAAGCCAGTATGACAAGCTCTTTCTTGACTGGCAGTCTGCGACCCATGAGCAGGCTGCCATCCTCGACAGGATATTCAGTGAAAACGGCTTCGACCGCTCGGCACGGATCCTCGACTGCGCCTGCGGGATAGGAACGCAGGCGATCGGCCTGGCAGCGCTGGGGTACGATGTCACCGCTTCCGACATAAGCGACGGCGAACTGTCTGAGGCAAGGGAAAGGGCGGAAAAACTCGGCGTGCATATGCGCATCGAGCATGCGGATTTCCGCTCCTTGTCAGCCGCCTTTTCCGGGCAGTTCGACATCGTCATCGCGATGGATAACGCCCTGCCGCACATGCTCTCAGCCAGCGGCCTGGAAACCGCCGTCAGGAGCATCATTCGGCAGACAAGAACGGGCGGCATCTTTGTTGCCAGCATACGTGACTACGACAGCCTGCTCGCGAAAAAGCCGCCATACTCCGCCCCTTACATCCATAAGACGGACAAGGGTCAGCGTGTTTCCTTTCAGACCTGGGACTGGCAGGATGACAATTACAGGCTGACCCAGTACATCATCGATGACGAAGGGGATCTCCATGTCAGTAAATTTGCATGTGAATACAGGGCCACCCGCAGGGAAGAGCTGACAGGTCTTCTCCTTTCCAGCGGCTGCAGTGAGGTGGCCTGGAAATTTCCGGAGGAAACAGGCTTCTATCAGCCGATTGCCATAGCAAAAAAAATGACGGTTCCCTGCTGAGGGAGATAACGCCTGACAGGGATCTGCACTGGGAAAGAATGGAGAAGATGTTATTAATATGCGGCATCGTACTTATTATCGCCTGTGTCTTATCCCTGCTGTTTGCGGGGCTGAATCTGTTTGGGTATTACCATATGCTTGACGGAACGGCAGAACTGTACAGCCGCCTGCACCGGCAAGCGATCCTTTTTCTGATGATCGGCATCGCTCTCGCTGTGGTCGGGACCGTGTGCCTGGTCATTCACTCCAGAATCTGAACTCACATCTGTGCATATGACAGCGCCGCCATGGCAAGCCGTTTTTTTGACGCCTGTAGAGGCGGCATCGGACAGGCATGGGCATCCCCTGGCCGGCAGCATCCACCCTGCATGGGCTGGTTTCGTGAGGGGCAGGAAACCCTCTCGTGGAACCAGCGGATCCGGAAAGGCGCCGGCAGGCCGGACATCGGTGTTTTCTCATTGACATTGCGCCGCGCGTTCATAACAATGTATCAAAAACTGCATCGCATTGGAGTGCAAGATGAAACGAGTTCTGACCATACAGGACATATCCTGTCTCGGCAAATGTTCCCTGACGATAGCGCTGCCAGTCATCTCCGCTCTCGGTTCCGAAACGGTCATACTTCCCACGGCTGTTCTTTCGACCCACACGATGTTCAAGAATTTCACGTGCAAGGATCTCTCTGACCAGATCGGACCCATCGCAGCCCACTGGAAAAGCGAGGGCGTGGCATTTGACGCCATATACACCGGCTATCTCGGCACGATCGAGCAGATCGACCAGATCAAAAAACTGATCAGGGATTTCAAGCGCCCTGACACCACCGTCATCATCGATCCCGTGATGGCGGATAACGGCAAGCTGTATCCTGCGTTCAATATGGATTACGTAAGGAAAAATGCCGAGCTGTGCGCCGTGGCGGACATCATCGTGCCAAACATAACCGAAGCCGCCTTCATGACAGGCATGGAATACAGGGAGCACTACGATGAAAGCTACATACGGCAGCTTCTCGCAAAGCTCACCGAGCTGGGCGCCGGCATCAGCGTCCTGACAGGCGTTTCCCTGGAAGAAGGAAAAACGGGCGTCATGGGCTATGACAGGAAGACAGGCGAGTATTACCGCTACCAGAACCGGAGGATCGACGCCTCCTATCACGGCACGGGCGATCTCTTTTCCAGCGCGTGCGTGGGAGAGATCATGAAAGGCAGGGATTGGCGTGACGCCATGCGCATAGCCGCGGACTTCACGGCGCACACCATAGAAGTGACGCTGAAAAATCCGAAAAAGCCTTGGTACGGCGTTGATTTTGAGGCGACCCTGCCCGACTTGATGCTCATGGTTTGACATCCTCCCCTGGATAAAGGCAGGGGAGGATGTCAACATATTGCAACATAAGGAGATGTCCCATGTCTCAGATCAACATAGATGCCCGGCAAGGCGTTCTCAACGCAGATCTCCAGAATCAGGGGAACATCCAGAGGGCGGAGATCCGGCCCCGAGCCGACCTCCCCCCTGAGATGCACAACGCACGGCCCTCCAGACGCAGCATCTTCGCCCGCATCGGCGCCTTCCTCTTCGGCGCGGGGGCTGCCGGCGGCGCTTCCGCCGTCCTTGGCGGGGGGGCGCTTCTCAGCACAGCTATCGGGGCAGGCGCCACGGCCACCCTTGGCGGAGCAGCTGTCGTGGCCGGCATAGCCACGGGAGGCGCAGCCCTGCTCGGGGGCGCCGTCGGCCTCGGGATCTTTGCAGGCATCAGGGCGATCGTCAACTTATTCAGGCGCTCCCCGGATCCTGCCCCGCGCCTGCAGAACCTGCCGCCGAACGCTCTGCCCCAGGCGCAGCCTGCCGCCGACGCCTTCAACAGATCTGTCGCGGATGTCATCAGAGACGGCAATGGCGTGCTCCCCGAGTCCCTGCAGCAGGTTGCGGACGAGACCGTCGCGCGGATGAGGGCCATATACGGGGAGAGAGCCATGCCGCAGGGAGCCTCGCTGCACAGGCTGCTGCATATATCTTCGACCAGCTGCGGCGATGAGATCCAGGCGCTCGGCGACGCTGTCAGCCCGGCACAGATGAGCGGCATCCTTGAAAAGCATCTGCGCAAGAGCATGGCCCGCACGCTCGTGGAAGATGCTTTCAGACCATACTGCGGGGATGATGCCATCATGCCGCGGGAGCTGCGCATCAATTTCTACGAGAAGCATCCCGCAGTGTGGGAAAGCCTGCTCAATGCCCAGTCTCAGGAGGATGTGCAGAACATCCTCAGCGGTGCGGAAAATGATATCAAGACCATGGCCCAGCTCCACCAGCGCATGGACAGCCAAGCCCTGTTCGAAAGCACCAAGACCAAAATGATCGCGGGCATAGCGCGCGGCCTGGGGCTTGAAGCGGATGCCATCGCTCCTTTCGTGGACACATACATGTGCAAGACCGCGGTCACGCAGCTGAGGAACGACATCATGATGGGCAAGGCCGATGCCAATGCCATTGACCAGGAGTTCGACAGACTGGCGGAAAAACTGGCGAAGGCCTATACGGACAGCTTCGCGGCAGTGGACGAGGCCGCCGGCCTTTCCGAGGAGATCAGGAAGGCCATAAAAATGGACATCCTGTCGATCAAAAATGAATTGCCGCAGCCGGAACTCTACCGCAAGGGCATCGCCGCCGGGCAAAGAGTTGACGCCTCGCCCCTGAAGGCCGCCCTCGACAGCGGGAAGCCGAAGGCGGAGCTGATCTCCATCCTGATCACGCTGGGCACGCAGATCAATAACGCTCTCAGCGAGCAGTTCGGCCACGATGAATGGGTGAAGCTCTATGCCAAAGCGAATGAATGCATGACCACGCATGCCATGGCCTTCATGGCCATGGTCGACAAGGTGCCCGGCCTCAGGGAAGCCCTTGCCGGCCGCGACGACATCGAGATCTTTGACGAGGCTAACAGGATCAGGAACGATCCCAATGCAAGCCCCGAGGAACTAGGCGGCATCACGGTGCCTTTTGCAGGACTCTCCCGCATGGTTGAGGCCGGGGAGTTAAACGGGGAGCTCTCTTCCATCCAGGCGAAGTCGCAGATCCTGAGCGTGATCAAAAATGCCGACATCCCGCAGGACCTCAAGTCCAGCTGGACCGAAAAGATCATGAGCGGCGAGATCTCCAGCCCGGCCATGGCCCGGGCGCTCGTCGACAACGTGCCGGGCCTTCCCGACGAGACCCGCCCCCTCATGGAGAAATTCATCCTCATGCAGTCGTACGCCCCCAACAAAGCCGAAGCGTCCGCCCGGAAAGCCCGCGAGCTGGCCCAGGAAATGGCGGGCTGGAGGAACTTTGACACAGCCGCCGACCAGAACATGGCCCCCGTCGCAAACCTGATCAAGGATAATATCACCGGGGACCTGACAGGAGGCCAGGTGTTCGGCCGGGGGGGCATAAGCAACCAGATGATGCTCGATGCCAACCGGGGCACCTTCACCATCAACGGAGAAGTGATGGCCCACCCCAATGGCGAAGAGGTGGCGCGCTCCGTCAGGCGCGCCATGCCGACGGATGAAGCGGCAAAAATGGTCAGCGCCATCATCAACCAGCGCAGTTTCGCACCCCTGAACGCGCTGGGCATGCAGGTCGATCCGGCAGCCGGCAATCCCCTGCCGCCCGACATCCTGGCAAGCATGACGAAGATGGCCTCGCGCAGTATCGAAAAAGGCCTTCTGCACATGGACCAGGGCGCCCGCGGGGAGAACGACTACAAGGTGACAGTGCAGAACGGCAGGGCCACCATCGAAGTGTCTGAGACCGTCGGGCTCGATTCCGGGCTTAGTCTGGGCGGAGAAGGATTGCCAAAGCTTTTTGGCAAGGCACGGTTCACCCTGCGCTTTGAATGCGACCTTCTCGGCCATGACGGCCGATCCCCGAGCATTGAAACCATGCATTTCTCGCAGCAGCTTCTGCCTGCTGAATAGATATGCCCCTGAAAACAGACATGG
>JAEEGL010125081.1_pt1 | contig 32900 bp, 27 predicted proteins | sample 9134231 | NCBI WGS metagenome assembly JAEEGL01 (sample SAMN16246548, study PRJNA631951) | gut metagenome | biome: gut microbiome; feature: rumen; material: fiber-attached | host: Bos | place: Iran: Karaj | collected 2018-10
GCCCGCAAAGACGGAGAGCACCATCAGCAGACTGAGCAGTACGGAAAGTGATTTTTTCGCCGTTGTTTTCATAAGGGGTCCTCCTGACTATGAAATGTAATCAATATTCAGAATTTTTTCTTCTTCTCTATTATTATAGCAGACCCCTATATAATTTTGCAACATCTTTTCGTATTCTTTTACCTGATTTTTCCACTCAACCTTCGTCCCGGCTTTTTTGTTCAGGTGATTGAAATAGGTGCAAGTTTGAGATATAATACTCAGTATACGGAAACGGATCGGAGAAAGCTTCGCGGAGATCGGTTTGATAAAGATCTGTGCCTGAATTTCTCGTGATTTTTATCCGGCATAAATCCATCAAACATCAAGTAATATCAAGGGTTTTCGGCACTTTCCCCGTCGCAGGAATGTGACCGGAAACAGCCCAGATATATCTCTTCCATCCGTCGAACAAGGCGCAAAAAACCGACCTCACGCCGTCCTGAATCGGATCGGTACAAGGTCGATTTTGTCGTTATGATTTGGTTGTCTGAATGCTCAATGTCCCTTAACCATAGTTTTTGGACATTGAAGCTGTTTTTTCGGGAATCCCGTCCCATACATCGGACTTTATCGCGCAATCCTCACATGCTGATCGAGGTTGCCCTTTTAGGGGTGTTGGGAGAATAGACGGGTGTGCCGGGAGACAAATAATATTATTCGTATTCTATAATGATCTTTTGGCTTCTGCTACATATGGTGGTTTGCATTATAAAAATCCCCCAAGATTTATACGTATTATCCGTATTATTTTCTTTTTTCGGGAAAAAGTGGGTCAAAAGTTGGTCAGCAAAGTAGTTTCTTTCTGCACCAAGTAATAAGTGCATGCGATGAACTCTTCTCTAAAAGTCTGTTACCAATTCAACAGAATCATATTGTTTGTAAACAAATTGAATATTGTTTTTGGAAATAAACGTATAGTTACTGATACAAATAGTTAACATGTTGTTATTCTCTTTTGCCCTCTGAATTAATACTTGATCTCCATAGTCAACAATAACGGAATACTGTTCATTGTTATACAAACAAGTCTGATATTCATTATTTGCTCTTGCGCTTAATCGTCCTAACGAAGGCGCGAGTAATGCAGCAATACAAATAATATTAATTCCTGTTTTAATGAAATGAGAAAAAAGGAAACGACTTATCAAGTAATCTTCAACCTTAATGTCATATTCTGTTTTGCTAATAATTCTACTCTTTCTTGGTCTTTTAGCGAAAAACACAAAAACCTCAAGGATTAACGAAAAAGAAATAGAAACAAAAAACGACCAATTTTTACCAATATAATAATCGATATGGATGATTGACAACAAGTAATAGAGTATTATTGTCCCGTAAATAATTCGCGATATATTAATTCTTTTTTTCTTTAATGCAGAATCTGTCTTTACCAAAGCAAAATACCAAAAGATATAAAACAACATTCCACAAACGGATATCGTTACAGGAATATAATTTTATATCAAGAGGAATACATTTAACCGGAATATTAAAAACTGAGCTATACCCTAAATTGTATGAGAACAAGACTATAGTAAGAAAAACAGCAAGTGTGGAAATAATAGTTGCCGCATTTCCTAAAATAGCTTTTTTCTTTTTTCTGTCCTCATCTTCAATAGGTTCAAACAGTTCCTTTGCTTTTATTGCTGCTTCATAATTAGAATACGTAGTTTCTTGTTCATTTTCCATATGGCGCATCAAACCTTCTTTGAAGTGTATATTTTTTAAGACTCATCTCAACGACCATAGATTGAAACTAATCTTGTAATTTTAATTCTCCCCAGCATAAAGAGAATGGATCATTCTTATCAAGAGATAAATATACCTTAAAAATCACTCTTCTCATTTTTTTGTTTTCAATAGCTTCATCTTTGTATTTTCCGGTCTTTAGTCCGGCTTCTTCCCTTAATCTATTCATTACATATTGTCCTGCTGAGTTTTCATCACAAGTACCGTTATTCTCATTCAAGTATTCTATTGTCAATTCTTTAGTTCTGTTAGTATAGTTCTCGATAAAAAACTCTTCAAATTCTTGATATTTGCTTTCGAATTTCCAGGATTTGTTTTCTTCCTCGCCTATAGAAAAAAGAGAAAGATTTAACCCAACTGTAAGTATATCGAAATCATTTGTATAATCGGAAATAGTTTGTCTCCTGATGTTCAATACTGTTTTTAGCCCATCTGCGTCATCATTATTGATACAAGAATTGATTTTTTCGACAAGTTCAAATTCTCTTAATAGATACTCCAGATAATCGTATCTTAAGTAAGCCGAACAGCTTTCATAATATTGTATCCAATTCTGAGGATAGAGAATGGGCAATACTATTCCATTTTCAATTCTTAGTATCTGGTTTTCGACTGACTGCAAAAGCTGAGCCAGTATTCCTGCATTTCTTTTTGCTTTTCTATAGTTTTCTCTTGTTTCCTTATTGATTGAATAAAATACAGCAAAGAGAGAGAGGCATGTTGTTCCCACCATCCCTATAATAGTTGCCTGGTTAGCGGATAAACAATCTGCAAAATATAGTAAAACAATTAATACAACTATTACAGCCAGAGAAATCAATAATACACCTATGAAAGGGATTGGCTTTTTGTATTGTTGCCTATTACTGTTTTGATCAGATAAAAGCTTATCCGTCTGATTAATAGTCGCCTTATTCTTATTTCTCAACATTATGTTTTCTCCATTAGTATATTTGAATGAGAGCTAATATTACAAAACAATAAAATGCTTTTTTTCGCAGTTATAATATTTGTTATTTCTATCAACATATCTCACGATATGTTTTTTATTATAATTGCTATTATTGTTTGTTTTTAACTAATAATTGATGAATAATCCTCAAGATAGCATCAGTGGGATTGCATATCTTTCAACAAACAATAAATGCATATGAAGTTCTTGTTTCTACAGGTAATTACAATAAAAATCAAGTAAATCATCCATAAAGGAGATAAACCAATGCATTTTCTTTGTTATATTCGTTATAAGTATAACAAAACTGCTATCACTTTGTGCGAGCGATAGGATGAATAATAAAGATGCATTTATAAATGTATGAGAGGTCCTCAAAAAACCAGTCGAAGCTGTACTGCTCCGGCCGGTTGTTTTCGTGTTTATCCAATAATAACTGTATTCAGATATTCTTCAATTTTATTAACGAAATAATCCGCATTTTGGATTTGCTGTTCTACGTCCTCTTTTGCCACAACATAAAAGTCTTCATAATCGCAATCTGTTCGGATTTCAAAAGCATCCTGAATGATGTCGCTCAGCTTAGTTTCAAAAATACCTGTTTTAATATATTCTTTTCTGAAAAAAGCAATAACGCCGGAATGCTTTCTGAAATCCTGTCCGGTGAGTGCTAAAACAGCACGGGCTGCATGGAAAATGGCATAATAGGATCTGTTGGCCGAAACGTTGTAAAAGCCCTGTTCTGCTGTTGCTTTTGCTGCAGCCAGATCTTTTTTCGCTTTTTCCAGTCTGAATTGTGCCATAGAATACAGTTCTGTTTTATCCATAAATCATTACCCCGTCAGCAGTTACATTTTGATAAAAAGGAAGCACGTGTAAATACCTGTCAAACATCACCTTATCCTGAAGCTTAATTGAAACCATAATGTCATACCTTAATCCGACTGCGGAAGCTAAGGCAGAAACTCGGGGACGATAAACCCTGATCTCATCCGCTGTCAAGTGCAATTTTGCCATCACGTCGACGTCGGACTCATCATCGTAATCCCCGCGGGCATACGAACCATATAGGATAACGCTGTCCAGCTTATCCCCGAAAATTTCCCGCAGCCCTGCTGCGATCTCATTTAATAATGTCTCAAGAACATTCGGAGCACACATACTTTCACCTTCTTCTTCAATTATATTATATCACAGTTTTGGTATTCTGCAAGCAAAATATCTGTACGTTGACGCCAAGAATCAGATATCTTCAGTTGTCTGTAGTTGCAACACAGCTTTCAGTCCACTCTAAGCTAACCGATAGATTCCCCTCTAAATCACCCGTTGAATGTGAGGAATGTATTCGATATCTAATGGTTACGGTATTATCAATTGGTTTACTATAACAATTCCGGACGCATATCGATATCTTGTCAAAACATGTTTTATTCGATATTATACTTTTTCGGTTTTAGCACTACCATCTGAGCTGGTTCTGTTTTTGGTGCTAATAAAGTGCCCTTTTGAAGATTAAGTAGGTTTTCCAGTTCATCCGGAGTCATTGCAAGCCCCATATCACCCAATTCATCAACAAACTCTTTTGGGGTAAACACATTGTTGACAAGAAGAATATCGACCGCATCGGCAAAAAGTGACGGAGTTGCTGCTTTGATTGTGTTATCAAGAGGCTCAGACTTACGCCACCCTTTGGTTTGCATAACACGCATCATGTATTGATATTGCCCCTGTGTTATTATGCCGAGGTCGCAACTCCTGTAAAGCATTGCAGCAACAGAGACTTTCCACCTGCGTTTGAGCTGAATATAATAATCCAACTTTTGAGGGTCTAATGATACATCCTGAGCAAACGATTGTTCCGGTAAAAGAAAAGCAGCAGCAAATTCGTTCGCTTCCTTTTCTTTCGATTTAAATTCCTCGCGCGAAAGAACTTCTTCGTCTTCGCTCCATTCGTGTAGTATGATATGTCCGAGTTCATGTGCTATATCAAAATTGATTCTTGCGGCAGACTCTTTATTGCTTGAAAGAGCAATGATGTATACCTCTGAACCGTTTATATCGATATATTGGCTAAACGCATCAATGTCGTCTGTGTCTGTAGCAAATTTAGTAACGATAATTCCATTTTGCTCAACAGTACGCAAAATGTTTTCGATGGGTTTATTTCCCAGTCCCCAGAAATTGCGGAGCTCTTTTGCTGCATCAGCCGGAGATGTAATCTCACCAATCCATGACGGCAAATTGAGCTGAGGGAAAGTTACATACTCGTTCAAGAAGGAATATATGATTGCAATGTGTTCCATCTTGATCTCTTGCGCAAGACGATATCTTTTGCTCGTTTTCATTAATGAGCGAAAGTAAGTAGCACCTGTTTGAATGTTTGGTATATCTTCTTGCACAAAATATCTGTACGGAAAATTCAGGATCTCCGAAATTGAAAGTATTTTTTGAAAAGGAACATCCTCAATTTTTCCTGTCTCATATTGTGAAACAGCTTGTTTGCTTACATTTATTTTTTGCGATAATTCTTCTACTGTCAAACCTCTATATTGCCGTGCTGTTTTAAGTCGATTACCGTTAAACGATTTCATAATTATATCTCGCTTTCGTAATAAGAATTATGCTTGTTCTTCAGTTTCTTTTTCTTTTAGTGCAACCAGTTCTTTTTCTTTTAATCTCTTTTTTGCTTTGGGTGTAAGTGTAATCGTATTAGGAGCATCAAAGCTTTGTTCTGCTGTTTCAACTTTGTTGCTCATTATCGGTTTAACCATATTAAGCCAGTCTTGTTCGCAAACCACATCTAAATCTTTATCCAAAACATAGGCTTTAAGGGATGTCAATTCTCCAAACATTCCTGAAAAACAGACAAGAGCATGATGAACTTCCTTATAATTCACCTGACAATCGAAGTTAGCACATAGCTCGTCAAGTGTTTTCAAAAGCTCGGATTCGCTTTGAGGAGCTCCCGTTTCCATGCCTGGCAATGTCTGCTGTTTATATGGAGTATGAAATTCTTCGTTTAGAGAAATCAAACAACTGATATATTGTGGTTGGTTTCCAACCTTTGAACGCCTAATATCATCAAGTCGAGTGTCTCTCATAAAAGAAATCAGAAGCCCGCTTTTTACATCATATAAAAGCAAAACGGTCCACATGCCCCGCTTTGTGGCAGAATATTTAACATATTCATCGCCGAACGAATTCATCAGATTTCTATAGATTAAATCCCAAGTCAAAAAAGGGCTGGACACATGTGTACGCAACTCCAAATGTGCGTCGGCTTCTTGTTTGTCTTCCCCAATCGCCTGTGAAATACACTCAAATATTTTTTGTTTTTCATCCTGAGAAATACTATTGAGTAAAGAATGCATAAGATATACGAATCCTCCATTTGATTATTTGTCCATAGTATAGCATATTTTTTAGATTTTGTCAAGTGAATATTTTAATTTGATTTACCACGTAAAGTATAAGTACAGTTTTTATATTTTTACATTGCTCAATTACCGCTGTCTCTATGGGCGGTGATTTTGCTTTTTTCTGCATTCTCGAAACTTGAACTGAGGACATTGTTGCTTTTCCTTTAGAAAAATCGATAAACAAAAAAATGAAAAAAGTGTTATGATATTTATGGCATTCTTTCGTCTATATAGGTGAAAGGCCTTTTATGAAATCGGTAAGCGAGGGATACGCGTTTTGGAAGACAGCGAGATTGTGCAGTTATTTCTGTTGCGTGATATGAAGGCTTTGGGACAGATACAAACAAAATACGGGGCGTACTGTATGCATATCGCCTACAACGTTTTAGGCGTTCAAGAGGATGCGGAAAAAAGTTTAATATAATGATACGTATTGAAATAAAAGTTGTTTTAAAAGGTGAAAGATTATAACTCCTCATAAATGGTAAACTACCAATATATCCTGCTCAAATTGACCGTGACGCACAAGAGATATTCAACCTTATTCTTGAAGATACTTTTTTTGAGCACTCCCTTGATGATTTATTAAATAGTGCGACCGAATAAAAAAGGAGATGAACATAATGAGAAATACATGTTTAAAATTGATAATTGTTTCTCTTCTTACGATATCATTTGTTATGATGTTGCCCGTTTGGACTTTTGCTCATAGTTTGTATGTTTGGAAAAATCAATATCCTGCTTCTTTGGCTAATTCTATATACTCTTTTGGTTTTATTTATACCAAACATGTTAATGGTAATAATGTTGAGTACTTTTGGCAAAATAGCACAACAAAAACATATTTTAATGCCGCTGTAACAAATGCCTTTTCTATATCTTGGTCGAATTTAATAACTGGAACGGAAGTTTCGAATCAATCCAGTTCAATCGTAACAATTATTTATGATCCAATCTTTCAGCCAGAGAATGCCGCCGCAGTAACAACTAATTATCTTGATAACGGAACAACACATCATTATTCTATCTCAGATGCACAAAAACCAAGTATCAAATTCTATCGTGACTCAAAGGACTATTCTACAGATGATAAGCGTATTTTAGCAGCACATGAACTTGGTCATTTGTGGGGATTGGATGATTTATATAATTACAATACTAATCTTGATAGTATATACAGCCATTCATATGATTTTTATCATGCAACAAGACATGATCGGAATGCAATGCGAATAGCACTAGAAAACTATTGGTTTAACCCTGGGACAAATACAGTGTGGTACTATCAATACAGTCCAGGGAACTTTAATATGCGTGGAGATATTGATCAAGATAATATTGTTTGTTCTGCAGATTCTCGATTGGCATTAAGATACTCTGTGGGATTGGAAACATTTACAGATCTTCAAGAAACTGTTGCTGATGTAGATGGTAATGGACAGATAACTGCAGAAGACGCAAGACTAATACTTCAATATGCAACTTCTACTATTACTCAATTTCCCACAGATAATGAATAAAAGGAAACTCTAATATATTGACACAAGCTCCAGTTGCATCGTTATGTACTAATGATATTTGATTCTTGGAGATTTGGGAAAGATTAAGTGTATTCTTTGGAGGTAGGTATAAATGAAAAAAGGGAAACAACACTTATTGGTAATTCTTGTCTTTTGTTTGATAATGTCTTTTATCCTTGATGCTGACGCAATCGAAATTGGTTTTACGGAAAGAGCAATCAACACAGGGGCATTCAACTTTGATATTTGGAGGGGAGTTGGAGACACTTCTGTGATCATTTGTGACAACAAAACCTATGACAACTGCCTATATGGCAAGCTGAAATATGATGACTTCAAAGAACTTAAGTATGAAGGAAATGTGTTCGGTGCAGATTATTATTCTGTTATTCCTTATGAAGAGGGTGTAAAAATCACTCTAAAAGAAGATTTCTTAAAGGATCAGAAAGAGGGATGTTATTTATTTCAAGCGATTTTTACAGATGTTTCGGTTCAGGTTGAGCTATATATCGTTTATAAAGAAACTGTTTTATCAGATGCAATTTTTGATTTCAACAGGTGGTCAGATAACGGCAATGCTTACGTTGTTATTCCATCGTCATATAACGATATAAAAATTTTTCCACTTCTGTTTGAGCAACTAAAACTGGATGGGTGTATTGTGGATAGAACTGATTATTCTATAAGTTCAATTACAGGAGCTACCGTACTAATGCTAAATGGAAACTATATAAAATCTCTTCCTAAAGGAGAAAACATATTTGTTGCAGATTATACTAATGTGAAAGGAATTCGGTTAAGATTAAACAATCCGAATCCTATCATGCCGGGAGATATAGATTTCGATCAAAAAGTAACCGCAGCAGACGCCAGATTATCTCTTCGGCTTGCCGTAGAATTGGAAACGAAGGATTCCGTATCTGTTTATGCGGTTCAGGCTGCCGATATGGATTATGACGGAAAAGTATCAGCCGCTGATGCAAGAATTATTCTACGTATTGCTGTTGGAATAAAAAATGCAAATGATAACTAAAATTCTAAGTTACTATAATAAACTTGTTTTTCGATTTTTGTAAAGTGAATAAGATTAAAAAGATATAATTAAAACAATAAAGGACAGAACTGTTGACATTTTTAATAATGCAACAGTTCTATTTTATAAATGTAGTAAGTGTGTTTTTCGTTATTTCACATGAATGAATAATTTTCTGTTCACAATACTTGTATTTCAATGCATTTTTTTGTTATGGCACATTATTTTATAATTTTTATGTCACAAAAAGTTACTTTGTGTACATTTATTAATTGAAAAAAGGAAAGAATAGAGTATAATTAAATAGAAACTATAGATTTTATTCCAATGAGCAAATCCCAAAACAAATCTCAGATAAATGCTACAGAGTTTTTAAATGAATTATTAAATTCATCCGATGAATCAAAGATATTAGTTTTTAATTTTTCTAACTTTCTTGAAAGAGTTTATTTGTTTAACGTTCCTAAAAAGAGTTATGTTTTAATGTCCTTTAAAAAAAAGATTATTAGGCGAATTTTAGGGAGTATAATAGAAAACAATCAAAACAAGACACCTTATAGATACAAACCAAAGTTTCGTAAAAGAATAATAGCACATGAAGTTTCAACATATGCAATGACCTCATCTCTATTAGACAATGAGATGCTTGCCTAAAAACATATTGCTTAAAGGTTTATAGGTTTTCCATGCTCTTGGTATGTGGTGATATTTATGCTATTATGGAGAATCCGATTTTGTTGATATCGAGACGGCGTTTCCATATATACCAAAAGATATATCTGCAGAATACCATGCAGCGGATTGTTCCAATATCTATATGGACCTGCCGGAAGCAGTAATGTCTTGTCTGACCGCAGAACAAGAGACAGCGAAGAGGTGTATAGAATTACAGAATACGGTTCCTCCGAGGAGTTTCAGATACTGCCACGAGATAAGAAAAATAAGCTGATAGCAAAAATGAAAGCAAATGGTATATTGATTTGTCAGATGCCAATCATATTCAGAAAAGACTCTGTAAAGGGTCTTTTTTTGTATCCGCAAAGGTCGCGACGCTTTTTTGTTTTGCAACGCGTCAATCAATATTGTTAATTAGTTTATTCTGTGTTGTTTGAATCAGATATTGTAAAAATAGACAAAATTTTATGCTTATATATAGGACAAAAGAGGGGCTTGGTGAGGTTGCTAATTGCTAATTATAAGATCAGAAAAATCAAACCTTCTGCTTGGCATCAGATGAAATGAGATATAGGCGTCTTCAAAATAACAATATATTAGGTTTGTTAAATACTCATAATCGAGTTTTTGTTTTTCTGACAATTCTTTTAATACATCATGAAAACGTTCCTTTGCATAGATCAGGGCAAGATCATAAATCATTTTTTCAATCTCCATTTAATCATATCCTTTCATAAATGCCCTTGCAATAAATATTGGATATGGGGAAGTATTGTGACGAAATACCACATAAAAATGCACCTGAATGAATACGGCGCATGAAACTGAACAATGCGGCCGGAAGCGTTGAACACTTTCGTCGCAGCAAACTGAACAGTGTCGTCGTTTGAAACTGTACACCTTCGGCGCTAAAGATTGAACAGCAAACAGGTCTGCAGTAGACTGTTGTTACGCGCGAAAGCGTGAATACAACAAAGGAGGTCATCGAATGACCAACTACCGCAAGATCTTGAGATTGAGTAGTCTCGGATTCAACAAAACACAAATTGCTCAAGGCGTCGGCTGTTCAAGAACGACAGTGATTCAGGTGCTGAACGTCGCAGATGAAAAGGGCGTCAGTTATCCGCTGCCGGAGGATTCATCGCCAAATTGGCCACGTGCGACTACATCTCGGAACGACACAATGTGCTTTTGCTCGGTGCGACGGATTGCGGAAAAACGTATGTCGCCTGTGCGTTGGGGATGGCTGCGGCAAGAAAATTTTTGAGCGTCAGATACGTCCGGCTGCCGTATTTGCTGAGCGATCTTGCTATTGCACGAAGCAGCGGCAATTACAGAAAGGTGATCCAACAGTACAAAAAACTGGCGTTGCTGATTCTGGATGAGTGGCTGCTGTATCCATTGAAAGAAACGGAAGCGCGGGATCTTTTGGAAATTGCGGAAGCCAGATACAAGCGGGCGTCAATGATCTTTTGTTCTCAGTTTGACGTGCCCGGCTGGCGGGACAAGATCGGCGAGCCGATTCTGGCAGACGCCATCTGCGACCGGATCGTACATGACTCGTATTCTATTGTGATAGACTGCAAAGAGTCCATGCGTAAGCGGAAGGGAGTTAAGGAAAATCCAGCGTAAGAGCCTGCGGCTCATCGGGCTCTGCCCGAACCCGAGGTTTAGCGCTTTGTGATTTTCCGCAGAGAGTGGTGTTTTGCAAACAAAAAAAAGAGCGACGTGTGCGGCATCACTCTCTGCTTAAAAATCCCCGCGGTCGGCGCTCAGGTCGCTCCTCAGCGTTGCCCTATCCTCCGCTGCGGTCAAAAACATCTTTATGATACCATCTGAACCAACAGATTGTCAATGTACAGTTTTAAGCGACGAGACTGTTCAATCTAAAGCGACGAAGGTGTTCAATTTTAAACGGCCCGGGTGTTCAACTTCGCCACCGTACGCAACCTGAACAGATAATCTTTTTTATAACAATTAACTTCTTTTATTTCCATTTGTACAAAATGTCATTTTTTAGTGATTCTTGTTTTGTTGTCACGAATTGCTTCAAATGAAGTATTTATATGATGAGATAGCTATTTTGAGTCTATTATGGTAATCATTGGATGTTTATGGATTTGGTCGTAACCATTTAATGATACTATAAAATATAATGGATTGGAGATATCTTATGAAACAAATAGTCAAAGTCTTATCTGTATTTCTTGTGGTTCTTATGGTTATTCAGTTGCTGCCACTCACTACAATGGCCAATGAATACAATGAAGAACTTGCCCGTGAAGAATACCTGCGTGAAACACTATCCGATTATCTTTACGATCTTGTAGACACAAAGGATATTACTGAGGTCCTGCAGCCGGAGCCGTATATCTCTCAAGATAACCCATATGGAACAGTATTGACCCTGAAAAACGAACAAGGTGAAAACGTTTCATACATATTCTCTGAACCGATCGCCTTCTTTGACGCCGAGGGTAAAATGCAGTACAAAGAAATCGGCATTGAAAGGCAAACGGACGCAAAGGCCGTGCAAGACGGATATACCTATACCAACGGTACAAACGACTACCGTATCAATTTCGCGGAAGACGCCGCAACAGGCATACAGGTTCAAAAAGACACCGTAAGCTGGAAACTGGCCGTAGATCAGGCGGACAAAAATATAACAGGTGAACTTTCAAGCGAAAAAGCAGATAGCAAAGGCATCGGTGTTTTCTGTTATGAAAACGCCTTTGGCCATGATACCGTATTGAAGTACTATCCGCAGCTCAACGGCGTAAAAGAAGACATTATCCTGAATAGATATAACGGTATAAGTGAGTTTTCTTTTTCACTTGTGGTTGACAATGGTTATGCCGTATTGAACGAGGATAATACGGTAACGATCCACAACAACACAACGGGCAAGGTCGTTGATACGTTTACGCCTCCTTATGCTTGTGACAGTATCGAAAAGGAGGATGAGAACTCGCCTGCCCTTCACTATGTGGATTGTGAGTACTCCTTGGAGAAAGTCGGCGAGGGAGAGTATCTTTTTTCGATTGTTGTTCCGAAAGCATTTCTTGAGGCAGAAACTACCGTTTATCCCGTCATTATAGATCCTACCACATCATCCATCTATCAAAGTTTAGATACGCCGGTTTACTCCGGATATCCTACGAGTTCATATAGTTCAAACGCTATGAATTGTTTCGGCAGAGCTTCAGAGTATGGTTACGGCCGTGTTTTAACCAAGTTTACGGTTCCTTCCGCCATTAATAATTACGCGACGATCTCTTCCGCGTATCTTTGGGTTAGAGAATTAACCGGCCGCACGACCACTACCTATGTGCGTCCATATATGAACACAACCGCATTCTCCAATTCCACAACGTGGAACACTAAGCCGTCTTATGATACGAATGTATCCATGCCAAGCAAAAACATCAATTCCAATTCGCAGGATGGTGGCCCTTCAGAGTATTGGTATAAATTTGATATCAAGAACGCCGTGAAAGAATGGACTACGGGCACAACAAATAACGGCCTGACCTTCATAAGCGACGTCGAATCCAGCGGAGATTACTACTGGAGAGCTTTTGCTTCTGCAGAACACGGTACCTCTTCTTATCATCCCTATGCGGTGATCACCTATACGAACGATACCACCGCACCTGTCATTACATCTGTTACGGGAAATCCGACGGATTGGACCTCTGGCAGCGTTACGCTTACCGTAAACGCTACGGATAACGCCTCGGGCGTAGCATATTACAGTTTTGATAACGGCAGCACATGGCAAACGGGCAAAACAAAAACTTTTACATCCAACCAGACGGTCATCGTTAAGGTGAAGGATCGGGCGGGCAATATATCCACCGCAACAACTGTAAATATATCTCGCATCATGAAGCGCCCCTACGCTTATGTTTCAGGCGATCTGCTTGAAATCGTGATGTTCGAGGGCGCGGACGATATTCAGCGATTGGAATACAACCTGAACGGCGGAAGTTGGCAAACCTATACGCTTCCGGTGCGTATTGTTTGCACAGGCGACACCCAGATACAGTATCGCGCGGTTTATTCCGATACAAAGTACTACAGCGGCACGACCGTGACTATGCGAGGGAACGTCGGCGTATACAAAACCCAAAAGGACGATCTTCGCAACGGCAGCTTTATGCTGCCCTCCGGCTTTGTGCGGACTTATAACAGCAGCACCAAGGAATGGTTCTTCGCCTTCAACGCCAACATCCAAAGCCTGAACGGCGGCAAGGTGCTGAAGTATACGGATTTCAATGGCGAAATAACGCATTTTATTCAGAATGGCGATACATCGAATTATTATTCGCAAACCCATGCAAAGATTACCCAAAAAAGCGGTTCGTTGACCGTGGGTAATCAATCCGTCTCTTATTTTTACATTTTGAAACAGGACAATGTCACAACGTATTTTAATACCTCCGGAAAACTTGCCGCCGTCGTTGAGGGAGATCAAAGGGTAAGGATTGTATGGAGCAGTTCTTCCGTTGTCTTTTCCGATAATTACGGCAGAATTTATGCTGTAGCTCTCAGCAGCGGCAATCCGACGTCAATATCGGATTGCGCGAACCATACCGTAACTTATACGTGGACGAACGGCAGATTAACCAGTGTTGTAAATGCACTCAATGATTCAGAAAGCTACGCTTATGATACCGCCGGAAGACTGACAACAAACGGAACGGAAACAGTTTCTTATACTTCAGATGGTCGGACGGCACAAATCACAAAACAAAACGGAAGTTACTTAAAATATGTTTATAACGATGGCAGCATGTATCTTTCATGGTTGTTTTTTGCTATGGTGTATAAATACGGTACGGTACAAATATCCGACAGCAGGGGGCTTTATACAAATATAAAATATGCGGATGGCTTTGTTGTTGGGGAGTCCTTGAATGAAAGCGCAGACGGCATGTATTATGCCAATTCCATTTCCACTGTTCCGCAGGCTGCAAGCGATTTGACTGGCACGGCATATACCAACAAAAAGCTGGTGGGGTCATTCTTTAATTCCCTATATGTGAATGACGGCCCTGTTCAATTGCTTGACGATTCCCACTATATATATTATAATTACGATGCAAACGATAATCCTATCGGAGCCGCCATCGTGGCATTTGAGGAAGATGATATCATCGCGTCTTCCTATAGCGAAGCTCTGATGAAGGCGGATGAACGCATTATAAATACTTATTCAAATGGTTGCCGGACGGAAAGCATCTGCCAGGAGAAAGTGAACAACGAGTGGCAGAACATTACAAAGGAAACATATGCCTATACCACTCTGAAGCAAATCAGTTCTTACTCAATTTTTGAATATATAGATAGTGAGTGGGAATGGGAAACTTTTGAAACCTATACGTACGACGCATATGGAAACATGTCGTCAACAACAACATATGAGCCGCCGGAAAATTTGACGGGTTATGTGGCTACGGATCCTTCTGCTTCCGCAAAGAGAATGGTTTCCGTTTCTCAAAAAACGTATGATATTCTCGGGCGGGTTTTTTCTGAGGATATTTCCGACGAGGGTGTACAGAGTCATAACAGCTATATTTATGATGTTCTTGGCAGAACGATTGTTCAAACGATAGATTCTGATACAACACAGTATACGTACGATTCCGATGATAACATTTTAACACAAACTCAGGGGACTAATGTTAAAACGTTTACCTATGAGGACGGGAATCTTACGTGCTGCACAGATACAAGCGGAAATACAATAAGCTACACGTATGATACCTATGGAAATTTGCAGTCGCAGTCATTTGATATTTATTCCCTTTCGTATAATACGCTTGGCAGCTTAACGTCGGCAAAGGTGAATGCTTCTGAAGCCGTAGGGTATGAATACAGCGGTATTTCTCAGGATCTGACAAAGGCAGAGTATGACAACGGTCAAAATATCTTTTATACGTATAGCAATGGTAGAATTGCTTCTGTTTCTTTAGGTAATACGTTGAAATACTCTTATAGCTATACGCTTGACAATGACGGGAATGCTACTCAAACGGTAATCACCGACGCGGTAAGCGGATTGACAAAAACGTTGACTGGTACAAATACGTCTGTTTCAGCAAATGGTATTACGCTCTATTCGATAGAAAACCACAAATTTGATGAAAATGAAAACGGCAGTTTTGATGGTAAGATCTATTCGATTGGCAATACGATATATACGCTTGTTTCAGAAGGAAATTGTGATACGATCACACATGCAGGCTCAACCATAGTAAAAAATAATAGTTATAACAGCGATTATGATCTGGTCAGCGCCGGAATTGAAAACGCTTTTTCCGTGGCATACGCCTATAACACAGATCGCCATGTTGCATCTATGAATTATACACTGCACGGAGCCGCAAGATCTTTTACTTATTCCTATGATTCATATGGCAATATCCTGACTGAAACTACTTCCGCCGGAATAAATCAATATACCTATGTTGCGAATTCTCAACTGGTTACGGCGCAGCATTCCAATACGAAATGGGTATATACATACGATAACCGAGGTAATATGACATCCAAAAAAAAGTATGCCGTCAATAACGGTATACAGACGCTGTTGTCCACAGACACCTTTACCTATGGCAATTCCGGCTGGCAGGATGAATTGACCGTATTTAACGGACAATCGATCACTTACGATGCCTCCGGCAATCCCACTTTTTACTGTGGACATACCCTCACTTGGACGATGGGACGGCAGCTTGCGGGATTTGACAGCATTACGTATACGTACAACGAGGACGGTATTCGAACAAGCAAAACCGCAAACGGCGTTACAACAAGATACTATTTGGAGGGAACTGATATCATTTCCCAAACAGATGGAATTAATACGATCTTCTACCTTTACGATTCTTCAGGGGAACTAATCGGACTTACCGATTCCGGCGCGGATTATTTCTATATCAAGAATCATATGGGTGACGTTACGGGTATTGTGGACGCCTCCGGTAATCTGGTTGCGGAATATGTCTACGACCCATGGGGCGCGGTGATCTCCGTTACCGGTTCAAACATCGCGCTGGCAAATGCAAATCCGTTCCGGTACAGATCATATTATTATGATTCGGATATTGGGATGTATTATTTACAAAGCCGATATTACGACCCAGATATTTGCCGGTTTATAAATGCGGATGATACAGAGTACATAGATGATAATCTATTTACTTACTGTGATAATAATCCAGTGAATAATGATGATTATTATGGTTTCTATTCTCCAAAGGATGCACAAAAATATGCTGAAAAGTGGTGGAATGGGTATAACACTGCCCGGTATAAAACAAATGAAGCAGATTGTGCAAATTTTGTTTCCCAATGTTTGTATGCAGGTAACCTTTCTACAATGACAGGATTATTTTGGTTCGGATGGCATCATTATAAGTTTTATAGCATTTATCAAATATCAAATGCTTGGGGCAGTGCAAGTCAGCTTTATAAATGGCTTGTAAAAAATGATCATGTTGATGGGAAAGTGTATAAAATAAAGAAATCAAAAGATTTGGAAAATATGATTAATAATTTGGATCTGTATTACCTCTGTTCTTACGCAATATTCTTTGATTGGGAAGGGGATGGAATTGTTAATCATGCCGCTCTTAGTGGAAAGATATACAAAAAGGGGGGCATGTATAAAATGTATTATTATGCTCATACAGAAGCGCGTGCAGGTCAACCATATGCTTATAAGAACCCCAAAATAATAGAGTATGATTATTCGGTAAATAATCAATTAAATGGAAATTGTTGTGTAAGTATTTTTAAGCTCAAATAAGCTTAAATAATATTGATGGAATTTAGAAATATGAGAAAGAATAAGATTAGTTTAACGATTGTTTGTATTGTTTTGCTTACTGCTTTGTTTGCTACAGGGATCTTTTCGTATCAGTTGTTTACACTGCGTGATCGAGTTTCATTTAAATATGAAGGGTCTGCTGAAATAACAGAAGAAGTCAGTTGGATCCTCGACGACCTGAGTCTTTGGCATGAGAATAGTGTAATTGTACCGGTACAGTATACGATCACAAACAACTCCATGTTTGAATTAAAGTTTTTAAAGCAGACGATTGATTCTGATTTCTTAAAGGAGAATGGGATAGAGCCCGCCCTTGTTCATGAATCGATTGTAGATGGTGTTTTGATGCTGAAAAAAGGAAGATCTTATACCTATATTAACTTCTATGCCGTTGATAAGGATACTCCGTATCAGAGCATTGATATGGTAAATGTAATTACATCGCTTCGGTTTTCTGTTTTCGGGAAAGAGTGTTCCATTGATCCAGTCAATTAGGCGTCCCCTAATTGACGGATAACGCCGGTAATCTTACAAAAACGGTCGCCGATGATCTTACCTCCGTTTATCAAAACGGCATTCTGCTGTATTCCGTTGAAAAACACTTCGGCGAAGCGGGAGCAAACGATTTTTACGGCGAGGTGTATACCTTCGGCAGCAGCAATTTTACCTCGATCAACGACGAAGATAAGGATACGTTCAAAACCGGAACCGCCGTCGCGTTTGAAAAAGAGTTTACCTATGATGATGATTATAACCTGACAGAAACCGATATTTTGGGCGTTATAAATGAAGCTTACGTTTACAACGATAACGGCACGATCACGTCGCTGACAAACACACTGGCCGCCGTAACGCAGGGTTACGCCTATACGTACGATACGGACGGAAATATCACAGGGATAACCAAAACCGTTACGCAAAACAATAATACTTCAACCGTAACGGAAAGCTATACCTATGACGGAAATAATCAGCTTGTAACCGCGATCATCGGCAATAAAAAATGGACCTATGCCTATGATACCCGCGGCAATATTACCGAGAAGAAGGAATATACGCTCAGCGGCAATACGCAGACGCTTGTTAACACCGATACGTTTACCTACGGCAATACAGCATGGCAGGATGAATTGACCGTATTCAACAACCAAAGCGTCAGTTATGACGCCGCAGGGAATCCCACCTCATACCGTGGGCATACGCTCACGTGGACGATGGGCAGACGGCTGGCAAGCTATGACGGCATTTCATATACCTACAACGAAGAAGGTATCAGAACAAGTAAGACGTATAACGGTATCACCACCCGTTATTATCTTGACGGAACAAACGTGATCGGTCAGACGGACGGCACGAATACCCTGTATTTCCGGTACGATTGCAACAGCAGCCTTACCAGTGTGATATATAACGGGACTGAATATTACTACATTAAAAATGGGCTTGGAGATATCACAGGCATTGCGGATACAAACGGAAATATCGTTGCGGAGTATACATACGACCCGTGGGGCAAGGTGATCTCCGTTACCGGTTCAAACACCGCGCTGGCGAATGCGAATCCGTTCAGGTATCGTGGGTATTACTATGATACAGATACGGGAATGTATTATCTGCAATCAAGATACTATGCCCCCGAGATTTGCAGGTTTATTAATGCGGATGGTTTGATTTCGCTTGATAGAATTTACACCACTGCTGATTATAACTTATTTGAGTACTGCTATAATAATTCTTTAATATTCCGTGATTCATCCGGTAATTCTCCAACCGGTATCATCACAAGTATTGCGGTCGCCATCGTTTATGTATACGCCATTGTTGTCCTCGCAGGAGTAATGATTAATATTGCAACCGGAGGTCAAGCAAGTCTTGCTACAGGACAAGCAATAGTTAATATAACTCGCGCACTTTGGGAATCGTTAAAGAATGGAACTACAAGTTTAATAACTACTATAACTCTTTACTTTGCTGCACAAAAACTGGGGAGTATTGCAAGAAAACATGGTATTGGAAATTGTGATAAAGCGGCAAAAGAAATGGAAAAATACTTAAGGAGGAGGGGCCTTTCGGGTAGTGTTTTGACTTTATCTTTCTCCAAAGATAATAATCCCAGTGGAATAGTTTATTCTCAATATAAACAAATACAAGTAGGGGATAATAATTTTCATATGGGAGTTTATTTTAACAGTAAAGTTTATTGTACTGTCTATCCCGAAGGCGTTAGTCTTGAGTTTTGGTATTTTGATTTTATTAATATGAATAATGAACATGGTAAATTAGATGCAGTACCAATAATATGAAGGAGAATCAATGATGTTTGGATCAAAGGAATTAAATGAAATACACAACCACTTTCTTTTATATTTTGGCGATCAAAAACGGTCTTTTATACGCATTCATGATTTTCTGCAGGGATATAATCTTCACCGATGCGAAGAGATGCATGTGCCCTTTATTGCAAATCCGTTGTTGCCCGGTTTCAGTGAGTTTATTTGTGAATACTACAATATTGCTTATGGCAAAGAAAGATGGTCTGATACTGTATTAAGAATGTCTGGGTCGGACGAAGATGCATATGATGCGTTTTTTAAATTAATACAATTATATGAAGCGATTCCCGCGATAAAAAAGGATTCTTTTTATCTGTTTATCAAAACGCAAAGACTGTTGGATTCATATAATCACTTTATGCCATTGTATACAGCGATTCTTATGCAATACCCGTGGATTGCAGACCCTTATGTTTCATGCCCCGAGGAGGAATGTTCTTTTCGGGAATTTGGTCTCTTCATAAAAACCCGGCTTAACGATCATTCCGAAAGGGCTTGGCCAGAGCTGATACGTACTTATGAGACGGATAAAGAAGACTCCTTATCTCTGTTCTATCGTCTGTTTGACGAATATGTCAATTATATGATTCACATTCAATCAGTTCAATCAGGGGATCAGAACAATCAGGGTCAATCAGGGGACGGTTCGAAACCGCTGAAAAAGTCTCCTTGTACGGATTTAAATGCAAAAATGTAATCTATGAAACGTAAAGACGGGGGACGGTTCCCTGTCTTGACAAGCGAAGACAAGGAACCGTCCCCCGTCTTTAAATTCCACCGACACTTTTTAGTAATAATGTTATTGTCTTTGTCTTCTTTTATAACAATGTTTTTTTGGGGTATTGTATATGATACAAAATATTATTAGTTATGTTTTGATTTTGATTTTTGTTTTTCCTCGTGGAAATGCTTTTTCGTTTGAGAAAGATCCCTCTGCATTGTATGAGAGCGTCTTGGCTGTTTACAGCATAATGATCGACAAGGTTAAAAATGGTGAACTATGTTACTCAATGGATATTGAGGATGTTGCTTCCGTATCGCCTGAAGCATCCTCTGATTGGAGGAATATGTGGATTGAAGTGAATTCATCCTATATACGTGCGGATGAGAAGTTTGATTTCGGTTATACGTTTGCGGATTTGGATCGTGACGGCAAAGCAGAGCTTATGCTGATGACGAACGATCAAACACTTTTGGCATTATTTACTTCATCCAATGGGAACCCGGTACTTGTTGATGCTTTTTGGCCGAGACACAGCGGCGCTGTGATTGCAAACAATAAAATGCTGATCCGATCCTCGGGCGGCGCGGATGAGGTATTGTTTTCCGTTTCCGAATTGAAAGCAGGATGCCTTTATTTAATATTTCAATGTAACAGCACCCGGAATATTGAATCGCAAAAGACAGAGTATTACTGTGAAATTGGGAGCTTTTCGATTCGGATACCGCAATATCTGTTCGATTTGCTTTCTTCTATATATTATTTATGAATTACTCCATGCTAATGGTTGGCTATGGAGCAAGTGATCCTCATTTGGAGGATGTAATTGAAGATATTAATCTAAGTTTTGGTTGGTTTAATACTGATGATATTCTGAATCTTCCAATGTATTATTTGGTAATAAAAAAAGACAAGGTTTCTCCAATATTCGATCAATTAAAAAATCGAAATAGAACAAGAATAATTGCCGTGGATAAACATGAAGATGCTCTTGAATTATTAAAATACCTACAATCAAAATATCCAAGATCATAATTAGGATTTATTCATTTCTATTTTTTGAAAGATAGCAAAATGATGGGAGCTAAAGATTTGAATTTATGAAGATAGTATACTTTTGGTTTATTTTAAGACTCAAATTCTCATCTCGTTTTTCTCAATCGCAGAATCTTTAGCAAATAATGTAGGAAGGCAAGGAGAATTCTATATGTGGACAGAATTGAGATATTGTAGTGCAGGAGATTATATCAGAGCATATTTTCTGGGAGATTCAGATATTGAGAATCCCTCAAATTGCTCATGGCATCAAATATTCATATTAGAGGCATTAGGCAATGGAGATTATTATGTCTCTATTGAGGGATTCAAGGGAGGAAAACTATCTGGGCTGTCAGATGTTTTTAGGAAATAATACTATTAAAAAAGTGAGGAATAAAATGGAACAGAATGAAGACGCATTCTGCCTCCTGTCAGAGGCAATCTCTTATAGAAAACCATGATTGAATGATTAAATAATTATTTGAATATTACTCGAAAGGAGAATAATTATGAAGATGCTGAAGCCTTTTTTATCTGTCTTATTGGCCATTGTGATGTTTTTCAGTATTTTCTCTTGTGCATATCCCGTGCTTGCCGCACAGCTTTCCGAGACGCCGGAAGTCGAAGAATCCGAACCTGAGCCGCAGAAGAAAACCCGCACGGTAGGCGAGCTCAACGCGCTGCGTACCGAAAACACAAAAACCTTTCAGCTTTCCGACGGCAGCAAAAAAGCTGCGGTTTACCCGCAGAATATCCATTTTATTGATCACTCCGGCATTTTTACGGAGTACGATAATACGCTGCGCGAAACCGAAGATGCGTTCGGTGCGGCATATGCGCCCGCGGCAAGCGATCTTGATATCCGTATCGCTGCGGATTCCGGCGGAGAACGGCTTGTAACCGTACAAAAGGACGATTATTTCCTTTCATGGACTTATGAAGATATAAAGACGGAAACCGGCGTACCCGGATATGCAGAAACCGACGAAGATCCCGAAACGCTCGATACGTTCGCAGCTTCTCTATCCTTTTATAATATATTCAAAGAAACAGACCTTCAGTATATTCTTTACGGCGGCGAACTGAAAGAAAATATCGTTTTAAACGATAAAACCGCTCCCTGCGCGTTCAACGTGCGTTTTCTCTGCCCGGGGCTGACCGCCGTATGCGGCGAAAACGGTAAATCACTTCTTTTTAAAAACGCCGCAGGCGAAATCGTTTTTGAAATCAACGCGCCTTATGCCGCCGACGCTGACGGCGAGGCGTTTTATGATATCACTTATACCGTTACCGAAACAAGCGACGCCGGTATTACGGCGAAGCTTTGTATTGACGAAGCGTGGCTCACGGCAAAGGAACGCGCCTTTCCCGTGGTGATCGACCCGGTTCTGCTCACGAAGCAGGAGTATACCGCCGCAGGCAACGCCTCGGCATACGTGGCGTCCGCTACGCCCACCGCCTGCTACGGTTACGGCGGAAACAGCTACGAGGGCAGCCTTTACGCTGGATACGCTTCCGGGCGCGGCCGTATGCGCAGCTTTATCAAGTTTTCGCTGCCCGCACTGAAAACGGCGGACCGCGTTGTAGCTGCAAACATGTATACTTACCTTTGGGACGCATCCCCGGACGTGACCGTAAAGCTGATGAAGGTGACGCAGAGCTGGAACGTAAGCACCGTAAACTGGAACAACCAGCCCGATTGCGATTATAACACGGTATATGAGTATAATTTTTTAAAGGACACTTCATTTAATACCTACGAAAGTCGTTTTATCGACTGGGATATCACCAAGCTCGTGGATGGCTGGTATCAGGGGGATCCGAACTACGGCGTGATGCTTGCATCCGACGCAGAGTACGGCGCCGCTTACAAGCGCGCGTGGTTCTTCTCTACACATTACCCCTCAGAGATACAGATACGGCCTTTGCTGGCGGTAGAATACCGCAATACGTCCGGTTATGAGGATTCTTATTCGTATCTTAACGTAAGCGCAGGCAGAGGCGGCGAGGCAGGCGTGAATCTGTATAACGGCAATCTGGTCGTCTCGCAGCCCGTTACCGCGATCTACGGCGGCGCGCGTATGCCCGTAAGCATAAAAGCAATCTATAACGCAAATAAAGGCGCGGCTGAAACCGGTGAGATCGGCGTCGGCTGGCAGCTGAATTATCAGCTCTATATTCGCGCAAACCCATATATTACGAACGATTCAACAGATGAAGAGAAAAAATTTAGATACTACCTGAACGACGCCGACGGTACCGAGCACTACTTCTATTTTGAAAATGACAACAGCAGCACCGGTACGGATGAAGACGGCCTCGGGTACACGCTGGATGTGGGTGCCGAACCTTCTCAACCTGACAGTGAAAGAGTGCGGTATACCATAACGAAAAAAAACGGCGGTAAAATGAAATTCAACGATTTTGGCAACCTTATTGAGATCTGCGATACCAACGGCAACAGCATTACGCTCAAATACGATAATCCGGGCAACAATACGCAATATGAACGGCTGATAAAGATCAAAGACGGTGCCGGAAAGGACTACAACCTGTACTATTACGCCAATCATCCCACGCAAATAGATTATATCTCCGACCCCACAAATCGAACGACGTATTTCTTTGCCCAATCGGGCTATCTGCAAACGATCACATTTCCCGATAGCGAGCATATCACCTTTACCTACGATAACGATACACAGAAAAGCCTGCTTTCCATAACAAATATCGACGGCGTTACGGCAACGGCGACCTACGCCGTGGGCACGATCAAACGCGCCGCCTCGCTGACCGTTGCAACGAGCAGCTCGATCGCGAAGCAATACACGTTTAACTACCGGCAGAACACAACGGACGTAACGGATCTGCAGGGTCACAGCTATTCTTATCAGTTTGATCAATTCGGGCATAATACCGGGGTCGTATATAACGACGCGCTTGAGGCGCAGGCCTACGTATACGAGCCCGGCAACGAACCCGGTGATAAAAATGCGAACAAGCTGAAAACCGCCTCCCGCACGCAGACGCCCGTAAACAATTACGTCAAAAACCCGTCGTTCCATACGGGCGTTGCCAACTATTCTGTATATAAAAGCGTTTCGTCCGATACGAGTACCGGCTTATACGATTCCGCCTACGGTCATTATGCGAACGGCAGCCTCAGGGTAACGCAGCCCACGGGCAGCAGCGGATATATTCTTGCGCTGCAGGCGGTGTACGTGCCGGCGGGCACCTATACGGTCTCGTGTTACGTTTCCACCAACGGGGCCGCGCTTTCCGCCGCCGCGCCGATGCTCTCTGTTGAGGTGCGAAATTCGTCGGCGCATCTATACTCGCGTACGGCGGAACAGATCACCGGTACCGGCACGGGCAAATGGGAACGGCAGAGCGTGACCGTAACGATCACCTCCGGCCAGTTTTTGCGCGTGCAGCTCGGTCTTTTGCAGGGGCGATGCGGCACGGTATGGTTCGACGACGTACAGGTAGAGGCCGAGGCGGGCGTGAGCTCCTTTAATATCCTTGAAAACCCGCAGTTCTTCAATAACGCCTCGGCATGGACGTTTTCCGACAGCAGCATTGCGGTGAATACCGCCTCGCCGCTGACCTCCGGCGGCAAGTATGCAACGCTGCCCGGCGATGAAGATACCGAGTACACCGTTTCGCAAACCGTGGATTTCAGCGGCACAAAAGGGCAGGTGTTCAGCTTCGGCGCGTGGGCGAGAGCGCAGAGCGTACCCGTAGGGGACGACAAAGGCGGCGGTATAAGTCTGACGGCGGATTTCAAGCTGCGTATCACGCTGATTAACGGCAACGAGACGCAAGATGCGGAGGCGGTATATAACCCATACGTTTCCGATTGGCAGTTCACCAGTGGATCGATCGTTGCAAACTCTGCTTTTACCAGTGTGCGAATCACCTTTATTTATTCGCACAATATGAATACCGCCGACGTCACCGGCCTATACTGCCTTGCGGAGGAATACGGCGAGACCTATACCTATGACGGCAACGGCAATCTGGTTTCCAGCGCGGACGTCGCCAAGGTTGAGAACGCCTACGGTTACGCGGAAAACAACCTTACGTCGGCGCAGAGCGACAGCCGTGACCGGTCCTTTGCCGGTTACGAGGAAGATACAAAAAACCTGAGTTATACGGTGAATACAGAGGGGCAGTTCGCGGAATACTGTTACGATAATCGAGGCAACCTGAACTATGCCGAGATGACCCCCGCGCACTTTACCACTACGCTGCAGACGAACAAAACCTATCGTATCATCAACGCCGAAACCGGCATGGCGTTAGGCGCGTCGTCAACACAGGCGACGGCGGACGCGGTCAACGCCAGGATCAGCAACGAACAAACGACGAAATGGATGCTGATAACGGGCAGCGGGGACGATGTATATAAATTGAAACGCAGCGGCGTTACCGCATATCTCGCCGTTGACGGTTCCGGCGAGAGTTCGTTGCCGTTAAAGAGCAAAACCGGCGTTGCGTCCACGGATCAGGCACAGTTCCGATTTGTTCTTCAATCGGACGGCAGCTTCAAGATCCTTACCAAAACCAGCAGCTTTCATTATGTGGTAGACGCCCACTGGAACGAGAACGATACGGCGGATGTGGATTACCCCGTATATCAGCATCAATCAATAGACGATGACGCCTCGCAGAAATGGTACTTATTCGAGGTCTCGTCAAACACGTCTAAAATGATTGCGGAGGCGTCTTACAATAATAACGGCCTCCCGACGCAGGTAACCGACGTTAACGGCGCAACAACAGAGTATTCATATGATTCACACTGGCAGGTAAGAAACGTCAAAGATCCAAACTGCAACAACGTATCTTACTCATACAATTCTATGGGGCAGATCACAGATGTGATCGGCGGTTTGCTTTTCGTAGAATACGACTACTCAAATGATCTTCTTGCGTCCCTTTCAACCACCGGCAGCGTGACCTACAGCTTTACCCGTGACGATTTCGGCAGGCTGACAAAAACAAAAGCTAATAATATCACGCTTGCGCAAACGCAATATGACGCTTACGGGCGCGTAACCTCGCAGAAGGACGCGGGCAACCGAACCACCGCATACAGCTACGATTCGCTTGACAGAGTAAGCGCCGTGACGTATAATGGTGATACGATCGGTTATTATTACGGCTCCAACGGCAAATTAGCGCAGGCAACGGACAGCGCCGCCGATACCCGCACGAAATACGTATACGATCTTGCGGGCAGGGTGGTTTCGGAACGCACCTATACCGGCACGGCGCTGGACGTAAGTAATCTGCAAAGCGCCCTCGATTATACATATACCGACGGTACGAACCAGCTTTCCGCGATCAAAACAAAGAGCACGCTTGGCACGAATACGCTGGGCGTGACCTACGGCGACCTGATGCAGGCGCAGTCCGCGCAGCTTGTTTACGGCGAGCAATGGAACGGCGTGAACGCCCGCGCCTACGGCTACGATCCGTTCGGGCGGCTGCAGCAGACCGTGACCTATACCGGCGGCACAAACCTGACAGGAACGTATACTTACGCGTCGGATCCGGGCGATTCCACCGTTACCACGATGCGCGTATCGCAGCTGCAGACCTCCGCAGCTACTTACACGTACACCTACGATAATAACGGCAATATCCTGTCGGAAAGCGACGGTACGTATACCACCACGTACGCATACGACGCCAACAACAGGCTCGCGCGCGAGAACAACCAGCGGGCGGGGTATACCTACAGTTATACCTATGTCGGCGGCAACATTGATTCTCGCAAGACCTACGCCTATACCACAGTGCCGCTCGACACATTGGTGCCGCTGTCCACAGATACCTATACCTATTACACCGGCGTATGGAAAGATCTGCTTATACAATACAACAACAAGAATATTGTTTACAGCGGCGCAGAACCGGTCATATATGGCAGCTACACGCTGGATTGGTACAAAACGGGGCTCATCAGCGAATACACCAACGGCCTTGATACCCACAGCTATACCTACGACGTTTCGGGCAGGCGACTGGAAAAAGAGGATAACGGCGTCACCACCGAGTTTATTTACGCTGGCGACCTTCTGCTGGGGCAGAAAACCGGCAGCAACAGTCTTGTCTTCAAGTTCGATTCCAACGGCGACTATTTCGGCTTCACGTATAACGGCACGCCGTATTATTACGTAAAGAACCTGCAGGGCGACGTGGTCGCGATCGCAAACAACGCCGGAACGATCGTTGCAAGGTATTATTACGACGCGTGGGGCAAGCTGCTGAGCTATACCGATACGTCCGGGGTAAATATCGCAACGATCAACCCGATACGGTACAGAAGCTATTATTACGATACCGAAACAGGGTTCTACTTTCTTCAATCGAGGTACTATGATCCGGAGATAGGGAGGTTTATAAGTCCGGACGATCCGGATTTCCTCGGTGCGGATGGAACGCTGAACGGATATCATCTGTTTGCGTATTGTGATAATAATCCTGTTATATTCTGTGATCCTTTGGGATGCATCGCGATTGAAACTTTAATTTTTATTGGTTCTGCGATAATAGGATTAGGTGTAGGTGTTTATACAGGATACAAATTGCGTAAGGCTGGCGCTGATTGGTATGATACCATTCTGTATTCATTTACAGCAGGGTTAAGCATATTTGATCTTGTTTTCACTGGAGGTATGTGTGCCTATGATACATATTGTAATATATGCTACAGTTATGGTTTTACACCTGTTACAGATATCAATGTTTTTAATAAAGCATCAAATAGTTATTATCAAACAAATAGTATTCAATACAATATTGATACATATAATAACATTCGAAAAACCACAAGAGGAACAGATTTAGAAGCTCATCACATATTGGAAAAACGATTTGCTCGTGTTTTTGATATTACGAATACCAACGAAATGCTAAGCGTTGGCCTTACTAAGGCTGAACATCGAGTCATTACTAATTCTTGGAGAACCTTATTACCATATGGTAGCGTTTATACTGATGAACAGATTATTGATGCCGCGTATCAAGTTTATAAGAGCTATCCTGCTTTTTATCAGGCTGTGTTAGCAACCATTTATTAAAGAAGGGGAGGGAGTGTACTGTTGAAAAAGAAATACTATTATGTCATTTTTTATTCTGAAGCTCTTATTTCGGCATTAAATAAGAATCATGTCAGATATGAGGTTATCGGTGATGGCACTATTGTGCCAAAAATGATTCGATTCTATGTATATGAGGGACATCCTATCATTCATATTATTCCTGATTATTCCGAAAAAGAACCGATCATCACAAATGTTTTTTCAGAAAAAGAATTAACGAATGCGGATTATTTAACATTGTATCCAATAAAACCTGTTATCGATATAACAAATGTACAGGAAGCTTTTGATTTTTCATGTAAAAGGATTTCATTTTTAGGGGATATTCGTTATAGACACCTTACACAAAAAAGCTGTTTATGCATATCGCCATTTAAAGGAAACGAAAAAACTTATTTTTTTACAGAATCAACAGGTCGTCATATACTTTTTGTGAGAAAAGACATTCAAAATGTATTATTGGAAAATGATATAAAAGGGGTAATGTTCTTACCTGTCTATAAGAACTCTCGAAATAAAACGCTAACAGACTCCGGCTTTTTACAGGTCCTCTCACAAAACATATTATATTCAGATAGTATTGTTATAGAAGAACCGGAACGTATAACAGAATGCCCCATTTGCCATAAAAAACAGATCGTTGATGCACAAGGTTATCAGTTAAAACTGTTTTCTGAAAAAATACTTGCAAATCAGGATTTTTATATGACGGAGCCAATATTTGGACAGGGTATTCCAAGTTCATTATTTATTGTTTCACAAAAGTTATATCGTTTGCTTAAAGACCAGCATTTTGATAAAAATGTAAAGTTTTCTCCAATATCAATCATCAATCATCAATCAGGGGACGGTTCCATGATTGACAATCAGAGTTAAACATCAATCAGGGGACGGTTAACGTGAAGACTCAAACCGTCCGGATCTGTAAAGAAACAAAACAAAAGAAAGCCCATCAAATGAGCGGAATTTGAGATAAGACAAAGGCTCAAATTCTCAAATGACTTAAAGCAACATCTGTGTTGTAAAAGACGTCATTCGCATCAATCAGGGGACGGTTCCATGATTGACAGCTCAAATCAAATATGATAAAATGCCGCTGAGGTGATAAGTTTGCCAAGAACTGCAAGAGAAATATCCCACAGCGGCATTTATCATATCATGCTGCGGGGGATCAACAAACAAAACATTTTTGAAGAAACAGAAGACTACGAAAAAATGCGGTTTCTGCTTCAACAGAATATCGCTCTCGGCGGTATAGAATTGTATGGTTACTGTTTGATGAGCAACCATATCCATCTGTTATTAAAAGAAGGCTCTGAACCGCTTGAAAATACAATGAAGCGCCTTGCGAGCAAATATGCCGTATGGTTCAACACCAAGTATTCCCGTCTCGGGCATTTGTTTCAGGATCGTTTTAAGAGCGAAACCGTTGAGGATCCGCCCTATTTTCTCACGGTACTGCGATACATCCATTTTAACCCCGTTAAAGCCGGGCTCACAAAACGGCCTGATGAATATACATACAGCAGTTATACCTGTTATTTCGGAGAAGAAAACTTTGTAGATACCGAAAAAGCGTTTTCGTATATGCCGAAAGAAATGCTGTTGGAGTTTCACAACGCGGGCTGTTGGGATACCTGTATGGATATGCCGGAAGCCGTCATGCCGCGTCTGACCGAAGAACAGGCAACGGCAGAAATGCGAAGGATCACAAAGTGCGATTCTTCGGCGGAATTTCAGGCTCTGCCTCGCGATAAGCGGGATAAAATGATCGCTAAGATGAAAACAAAGGGATTATCGATCAGACAGATATCAAGATTGACCGGCGAAACCTACTATGTCATTCAAAAAGCATAATCAATCAAGGAACCGTCCCCTGATTGACATAGAGGATATACAGTCCAAGTACAAATAATAATTCAAAATGGAATTTATAAAATCGTTGATGCATGGGTTAAATGAAAGGATTATAAGTAGATAATGAATGTGTTATCAAATCTGCATGAGCTTGAGATTTCCAACCAATGGAAGGCATCGGTTCTTTTAATTGAGCAAACATATTTGAAGGATGAAAAAAATGAATACTTATTAATTAGAATCCTTTTTCAATGTTGGTTCGTTATTAATGTTATCTCAGTATCCGATAAGGGAAAAGAGTTTGATGATGTTTTTTTTGAACAATTATTCAAATACTATTTTCACATTTACTTTACTTTAGAGCACCGGGATTGTTATTCTGAGTTATTTTTGGGATTTATTCTAAGTATTGTGCCAATTCCTTTAGAGCCATATGAGAAGTGGGAAAAATACGGCAATGAATTGATTGAGCGTTCTTTTTCGCAAAATCCAACATCTCCTATTGCACGAAAAATAATGAATGGGAAAAATAATAGTACAATGTATTCTTATTCAGAAGAAGATCTTCTAGATGAGATAAATTATTATTTCCCTGGAAAGACAGTAATGGAACAATACTTCAGAGAGGTCCTTTTGCAGTAGTTAATGATTCATGTGTGTAACGATTTCATTTTTGACTGGTCAACTAGGTGATGGTTCCTCGATTGACTGTTTGCTGATTAATTCTGTATGTTTGAGGGAACCTATCTCTAATGTCACTTAAAGCAAACACACAGAGTGCGCCTTGTGAAGAATTATTGACCCCATTTTGTGAAAAACCAATAAGTATGACAGGGATAGTTCTCTGTTCCCCGAAACAAAAGACAAATAGTTTTTTTGGTTCTCTTAGCGAAAAAGGCTCCATTAGGGGTCTTTTTTTGTTTTATCATTTTTTTTCGATATTTTTTGTCACAAAGTATCGTAATTTTCATATGCTATTCTTTAGTATAATGAATTAAATAATGCCAGAAAGGAGGATGGGAGAATATGAATAAAAGAGAGATTAGCTTTGAAAAAGAAGATGCATTCAGAACATTGGAATTGGTAAATGGTTGGATAAATAATATGGATACAAAGGCGTCTATTCTACTGGCATATTTGGCTGTGATAGTAGGCTTTGTCGTATCAAATGGATCGCCTGATTTGTTCGCTCAACCAGCGCCATCACCGATTACTTTTTGTTATATTATCAGAATGGTTTTTGTGATCGCAATGTATCTTTCTCTTTTTGCTTCTATCGTGTTATTCCTGGAGACCCTAACTGCTCGAATAAAAGGTAATAAAGAAAAGCATTCATTATTATTCTTTTGTGAGATATCAAAGAACAGCCTGAATGACTATAAATCAAAGATACTAAATCGTACAGAAGAAGAACTGATTAAAGATGTTTTGGAGCAGGTTTATATCAATTCAAAGATCTGCACAATTAAAAGCAAATACTATAACATCGGAGTGAAACTAACACTCGGTTCCACTGCTTTATATGTAATATGTATGATCTTAAATGTTTTATGAGGAGGATCAAAAATGGAAGTCAAAAACCGTATTGCTTATGATGTCGATAAGAGCGCAGAAAGAATTGATAGCATTCTTTCAGCCGGAAATGGCAACTTTGAAGACAAAGATACTTTGCCTTCACGAAACAGTCTGACCTATACGAATGGATATTATGTTAACATTACAGCGTTGTTTATTGACATCGTCGACTCGTCAGATATGACAGACGAACATTATCGCCCCGTTTTGGCAAAAACATACCGAAGCTTTATTTCTGAATGTACTGCCATAATGAATGAGTCGTCTCTTTGTAAAGAGATTAATATCCATGGGGACTGTGTTTGGGGAGTTTTTGACACTCCCCGAAAAGCTGATATAAACTCTGTTTTTAGCATTTCAGCAAAGCTTAACAGTCTTATTAACATACTGAACTATAAGCTCGATAAGAAAGGATACTCTCAAATATCTGTAGGAATAGGAATGGATTATGGAAGAGCATTAATGGTTAAGGCGGGATACTCTGGAAGCGGTTTAAATGACGTAATCTGGATGGGAGACGTTGTTAATTCTGCCAGCCATTTAAGTGGAGAGGCAGGTAGAAATTGGAGGAAAAAAATTGTGGTTTCTTCTTGTATTTACAACAATCTAAATGAACATAATCAGGGGTTGTTGACATCGTATTATTCGCCAATGAATTCTGAAATACGATATGAGGGAGATGTTATTAATACAACAATGGAAAAATGGTACGACGATCACTGTAAATAAGTAATAAGACAATATCATAGAGATATGATAAGTTCATATTCTGTAAAAAGAATCGCTTTTGCGAAAAACAAACACTTCAGTTTCAAATCCCAAAAAAGAGAGGTTTAAAATATGGGAAAATACCTTTTTGCACCAGTAATAAAAGAAAAAAGCATTTCGCCTGAAATCCTAAAAAGATGCATAGAGTACATCGGTTCATTGCAAAATGCAAATGGATCAAATTTATCGAAAGGAATACGTTATCTTAAAGCATGTACAGGTTGTAGCGGAAATTCAATAAAATATCTTTACAAAATCGTGCAAAA
>JAEEGL011654398.1_pt1 | contig 32892 bp, 22 predicted proteins | sample 9134231 | NCBI WGS metagenome assembly JAEEGL01 (sample SAMN16246548, study PRJNA631951) | gut metagenome | biome: gut microbiome; feature: rumen; material: fiber-attached | host: Bos | place: Iran: Karaj | collected 2018-10
ATATAGCAGTTGTCCGTGCTTAGAACAAGGCCCGGATAGCAGCGTATGGTGAGTTATTGTGTTTCTTAGTGGTCTCTACGATGGAGAGCAGGTCAAGAAAGGCATCTGCTCCTTTGTCGGAACGGAAAGTGCCAGAGTTCTTCATTTTGATCTTGACCTTTCTGATTCCCCTTTCACTTGCATTATTATCAGGAGGTATCGCAGGATTCTCAAGGAAGTTGAAGATATAGTCCCTGCACTTGATGAGACCTTTCTTGAGTTGTCCGAATTGCTCAGCCATGTGTTCAAGGTTTTCCGTCAGCAGCCCATCCAGCCTTATCAGCCACGGCTGCTTGTCGATGACGGCCTGCGGGTTCTCGTTGCGCTCGTGGACGGCCTCTTGCAGCAGACTTTCTACCTTCTTGGACCATTCCTGCTCTGTGTCCAGTTCGTTCAGGTACTGTAGCTCTCTCAGCAGGTGGGCCACGCAGACCTGATGGTTCAGGAAGTTAAGCGTAAAGTAGGCACTGTGGCGGTCGGTAACGGCAACCATTCTCTCAAGTGAGCTCCCGAAGCGGCTTTCCAATTCCTTATGCGAGCGTCCGCTCCCATGGAACAGGAGCGTGAAATAGACAGTCTGCGCTATCCATGTCCAGTCGAGCTTCTTATTACAATAGAGTCCGGATTCATCAAAGCCTACAACGGCAGACTTCATGATGCACTCCTTTATCTTCTCTATGGCGGGTGCGGCATTCTTCTTGGCCTCGTTAACCCAGTTCACAAACGAGCCCTGACTGATGTCCAGACCGAACACTTCCTTGAAGAAATTCTCTATACGGCCGTAGGGCAGGAACATCACAACGCTCAGATAGACAACCAGCGACTTGACGGTGGCATCATAGACGACGGCATTGGAGCCGCGCTTGCGGGGAGCATGCGACTGGATGCGCTCGCCGCACTGCTTGCAGACCGTGATGTAGTGGCGGATCTCCTTTACGACAGGCTTCAGGTCGGGAATGGAAACGACCTGTGTCACATGGTCCAGTATACGCTCACAGTCCTCCAGCGAGGATCCGCACTTGGTGCAGTAGTTGGCCGACACGTCCTCGGTCTCATCTGGTGTCTGTGTCATCTTCAAGGTACTGCCCTCATGTCCCTTCTGTCCGCCTGGCTTCCTGCCTGTAGGCTTGCGTAGGGTCTTGGTGCGGCGGATGGCCTCGGCTTTTATGTTCTCTTTAGAGGGAGGGGTGCTGCTGTTGCCAGAGTTCTTCTCTGGAGTCTCGTATTTGGCAAGTTGCTCGCGAAGCTTCTCATTCTCTTTCTTCAAACTGCGGATTTCCTGATGCAGAGCCTCCGCATTACGATTAAGATTACAGATTTCGACATGCTGCGAGTCAATAGTCTCACGCATCAACCGCATCTCCTCCGTCATGGTCAGCAGTGCTTCCGATATGTCTGTAACCTTCTCGTTCACAGGTACAAAGGTACGAAAAATATCTGAGACCACCAAACTTTTTGGAAACTATTTTGGAGATATTTTTCTGATAATCAGGCGGTTGTACGAATCGGCCTTCTGAGAATCCAGCGAAAGAAAACATTCGTACCCCTATACGGGATTATAATCCGTTGGCGATATGAGGAATACTATTTATGGGCGGGATAAACTAATCGCTGAATAGTTACCAGTGGCTAAGCCAAGGTAAAAAGAAATCATTGCTGGACATCCAGCATGAGGCAGAGGAATATGTTAGTCAGAAAAAACAAAAAGGAAGAAGGTTATGATATATGACAATGATTATTTGACAAATCAAATACATTCCGAGGTGGAAGGTGTAGCTGAGACAGGTTTTCCTTTGGATGTGTTTCCAGATGCCATTCAGAAAATAGTGTACGAGGTGGTGACTTACGAGAACTTCAACCTGGAATACACCGCTTCCATTATTCTCTCTGTGTTCGCCACAGCTATCGGCAACACCTATCGGGTAAACATCAAGGGGAAGTGGGTGACCAACTGTCCTCTCTACATGATGCTTGTCGGTCGCCCAGGACTTGGCAAGACTCCACCTCTCAATTATTTGTATGCTCCTATCCGTGACTTCGACCAGCAGATGCTCGACAAAGCGCGTCTGGAGTATGAGCAATACAAGCAATTACAGGGTGGGAAAAATGGCGATGGAGCGTCAGAGCAGATGGAAAAGCCCCATTTCGTGCAAACTATCATCTCTGACTTCACCCAGGAAGCTATGCTGAGCGTACACGCTGACAATCCACGTGGCATTGTCCTTTGTGTTGACGAAATCATGGGTCTCTTCAACTCAGTCAAGCGTTATAGCGCCAAGAGCACCTTGATACAAGATCTCCTGTCTGCCTACAGTGGTATACCATTGAAGGCTGTCAGGAAGTCTGAGGACTTTCCTATGGCCATCCCTGTTCCTTGTATCAACATCATAGGCAGCATCCAGACAGGATTGCTCGACGAGGTAATGAAGAAGGAGTACATGGCCAACGGCCTGATAGACCGTTTTCTGTTCGTGTTCCCGAAGAACAAGAAGATACCTGAGTGGCAGCTTGGGATAGACAAACATCTGCGGCCTGACACGATGGGCAGATGGACAGCCATCATCCGAAAGGTGATTGGTCTGCCCCTGAACATGAATGAGGACGGGACAGCGGTAAAGCCTATAGAGCTGGAACTGTCGAATGATGCAAGTATGGAATTCTACACATGGAACAACGGCATCATCAGTATGGTAAACGGCATTGAGGATGACAATGATGTTGAGAGTCGTGTCATGAAGCTCAATGGCAATACAGCCCGGCTCGCTCTTATATTACAGGTGATGAGGTGGTCTGTCGGAGAATGTCGGTTGGACTGTATCGATATTGAATCTGTCAAAGGCGCAATACGTCTGATTGACTATTTTGAGGAATCATATAAGCGAGTCCAGGCGTCTGTTGACATTGCCTGTCCGAAAGGGAAAGAGGGTCGGTTACTGGACTATCTCGGTGCGACCTTCAGTTCAAAGGAAGCTGAAGCCGTTAGTGAGTTGTTGGGAATATCGCGCCGGACTGTCTACAATCAACTTGACCGGCTGTGCAATTCCAAGCAGCCAGCACTCGTGAGGCTAAAACAGGGTCTTTATCAGAAAATTGTGAAGGACTGCACAACTGCACAATGCACTTCTGCACTTCCAGAAGCGAAACAGTCAGAGTCAGACAACAACAAGATAGTGCAAAGTGCAGAAGTGCAAAGTGCAACCGATGGAGTCGTGAGTGCAGAGCGATGCTCGCATCAGCTATGCCGAGAGACGACAGAAGTCGAACAAAGCTCAACCGATGCACAGGAAGGAGGTCGCAATGAGTGATTACAGGTTCCATCTTCAGAAATACCGCCCAGGAAGCAAGACCGCCTGCCCTGAGTGTAAGAAACCTCGCTGCTTCGTCCGCTATGTTGACGAAGAAGGTATAGTCAGGTTCCCGGACTACGTAGGCAGATGTGATCACGAGCATAGGTGTGGCTATCATTATACTCCCAAGGACTACTTCCACGACAATCCTGACGAGAAGCCCAAGGACTGGCGGGATGACGTTCCTACTATATATAATAATGTGGGGAAGGCAGCAATAGGGAAAGAGGCACCTCTGCCCGTAGAGCCTTCTCTGATTCCTTATGAGATTGTAGAGAAGAGCATAGGCAGATACGACATCAATCCTCTCTATGCCTATCTCTGTGGTGCCATCGGCAAGGAGGAAACCAATCGTGTATTCCGCCTCTATATCGTAGGGACAGGAAAGAAATGGAACGGATGTACTGTCTTCTGGCAGATAGACATTGACGGACATGTACGGGCAGGCAAGCTGATGGGCTATAATAGTAGAACAGGGCATCGCATCAAGGAACCGATGAGCCAGGTCACGTGGGCGCACTCAGAGCTGAAGCTGCCTAACTTTCATCTGGTCCAGTGCTTGTTCGGTGAGCACATCCTTCTCTCAAAGCCTACTGCAACTGTCGCCATCGTGGAGAGTGAGAAGACTGCTCTCATCATGACACACTTTATGCCTGACATGGTGTGGCTGGCCACGTGCAGCAAGGATGGATGCTTCAATGCGAGGGCTGTGCAGGTGCTGCGTGGTCGTACGGTGGTGCTCATCCCCGACCTCGGTATGACGGACCACTGGAAGAAGAAAGCCCAGATGATTCTACAGCCCATCTGTAAGAGAGTGATAGTGTCTGATGCGATAGAGAAGATTGCCACAGTGGGACAACGAGAGGCTGGCCTCGACGTGGCAGACTTCTTCCTGATGAAGCCGACAGCGCACGAGATACTAGCCGACATGATAAGGCATAACCCTGCCGTCCAACTCCTTATTGACAAGTTTGGTCTGGAGGTGTGTGAGGATGAGGAAGACATTCCGGAACCATCTACAGGGTTACACAGATGATGGTACAAAAGTATCTTTTTTTCAGGGGGTGCAAGTGTATGTTTTAAGTACCTTAAAAACCTTGCTGAAAAGCAACCGGAAGATTGGCTTTGCTAACCCTTGCCATCTTACTTGCACCCCCTGAAAAAAGCAACAAACCGATTAATCGTTTAATACGAATTACAATGAGAATGGAAACTAAAACAAAGAAAGGTGGTCGCCCACCACTGGCAGAAAGCCAGAAGAAAACGTATGTTGTCAAACTGTGTTTTGACAAGGGACAGCACAACCTGATTGGCTATAAGGCCAAGAAGGCAGGAATGACTAAGGCAGAGTATTGCCGTGAGGCTTCTCTCGGAAACAAGATCACACCTGTGCTCACATCGGAGCAGCTTGAAGCACTGAGAAAGTTGTCTGGCATGGCCAATAACTTGAATCAGCTGGCCTATCAGGCAAACATCGGGCACCTGTCCGACCTCTATTCGACAGCGACGCAATCTCTGACTGAGATTCTATTATTGTTACACCGATTAAAAAAATGAATTATGATTGCCAAGATTAATCCAAACCGCACCTTCGCTGTATTGGCAGAATACACCAATGACAAGAAGAAGGATGCACGAATCATCGCACACCAGGGCGTGTGCACAGTGAGCAACCAAGCCATTGCTGACAGCTTCGAGGCCCAGGCTTCTTCTAACGGGAGAGTCAGGAATCCCTGCAAGCATATCTCGCTGAGCTTCTCATCACACGATGCCGACAGGATGACCGACGACTTCATGGCTCGGATAGCCAAGGAGTACATGGCCCGGATGGGCATCCGTAACACGCAGTACATCGTGGTGCGTCACAATGACAAGGAACATCCTCATTGCCACATCGTCTATAACCGTGTGGACAATGATGGCAAGGCCATCAGCGACGGCAACAACTATCATCGCAGTCGTAGGATTGCCTATGACCTTACTGTCAAGTACGGCCTGTACATCGCCAGCAAGGAGCACGACGAGGAAGTGAAACGTAACCGTCTCAAGGGAAAGGACAAGACCCGTTACCGCATAAAGGACAAGGTGAGTGCAGCGAGGACTCTGTCACAGAACTGGCATGAGTTCAATGATGAGCTTCACAAGCAGGGCCTCTCATTGAAACTCTCCTATGACAGAACGAATGGCCTTATCAGAGGGGTGTCCTTTGAAGAAGGCACAAGTCATCTCGCAGGGGCAAAGCTGAACGCCACTTATCAACAGTTGGCCTCAGACTATGGCGACATCATTCAAGACCTGGGCAACGACATGTCTCAGGAGATGTCTGATGCACTCTGCTCCATTGCAGAGAGCACAGCCCAAGTTATCAGCATTGGTCTTGATGCTGTTTTGGAATTGGCATTACCATCACAGCAGCCATGCGTCTCATCCGGCTATGGCGGTGGCACCAGCAACAACCGTGGCTGGAATGATGATGACAAAAAGCGTAAGAACGAGAATTATAAACCCTTTAAATTTAGAAGATAATGAGTAAAGTTGATAAAGAGTACGTTGATGCTCAGATAGCAAGCGTAGAAGAAAAGTGTCAGGAGCATATCAAAGCTGCTGTTGGACAAGTGAACAACCTGAATCCTCCGCTACTTACCGTCACAGAGAATGCCTCATTTCCCATAGGTTTCACAATGAAGAACGGCGAACTCATTTATTATGTGAATGAGGATGGATTGGGTGCCATAGCACTGGATTTGTTTGTTCAATACATGCAAGTGAAAGAGAACCAGGAAAAGAAAATGAGGGACGAGGGCAAGAAGACACAGGACGACTGGTATTGTGACATCTACAACATGAACGTGAAGAATTGGAAGTCCATCAGGGATGACTTGGGAAAGTATTATGAGAATCGTAATAAGGACATTGATGTCATCCGGACAGTCTTAAATCGCACCGAAGAACTTAAGGCGAAGGTAACAGAACAAACCAAAGCCATCAAGTCCATCGGCACAGCCGAGAAGCCCACAGGTGTATATATGTTCGGCAAGCATGTATCAGGCTGGTTCTACTATCCATTCATGATACTTGTGTTCCTGCTTCTTTGGTTCTTCGGCTCCGGCTATTTCGAAATGAAGGAGCAGGCGAAACAGGCCAATGTGAAGCTACAGGTCATCCGCGACGACTTCGGGCATCATCCTCCCATCAAGCATGTCTTTGAGATGCTTGACTCTACCTTTGCGAATCCCATTCCGAAAAAGTTAGAGGAAAGTGTAGCGGATAAGTAGTCCTTTAGCTGGTCTGTTTTCGCGAACAGACCAGCTAAATGCAAAATAACTGTAAAAGAAGAAAAATACAAAACGGTTTTTCGCCAATTCTTTTCATAAATTGATAATTTTTCACTAACTTTGCCAAAGTTATAATACAAAAGCGACATATGGAAGATATCAATCGTCTAAAAATTCTCCTCGTTGAGAAAAAGAAAACGAGCAAATGGTTGTCTGAGCAATTAAAGATTACCCCGTCAACTGTCTCTAAGTGGTGTACCAACACCTCACAGCCTGATATGGAAACTCTTGCAAAAATCTCCAAGCTATTAGAGGTTGGTGTAGAAGATCTATATAATAAACAATTTATGGAGTCTATATCGATATAATTGTATGCCAGTAGATAAGCAGGCTTTCTTTTGTATCAAGTCCTGAACAGATGCTTTAGAAAAAATTGAGAATACACTGTTGACGATTTAGTTGATGAGAATATGGAGCAAAACATCATAACATATAAAAACGCAGTAGATATAATAAAGACCGCGATTCTTCAAAGCCAGGCAAGGGCAGCTAGGGCTGTCAACCAAGAACAATTGGCTCTGTACTATGGCATTGGCAGATACGTATCAGCTAACAGCCGAAAGAAGAATTGGGGTAAAGGCGCTATTGAAACCATAAGCAACCAGTTACGCAAGGAACTACCTGGACTTCGCGGTTTCTCGGCAACCAGTATGCGTAACATGCGCATATTCTATGAAGAATGGAGGCAGCTTGAAATCAATTCATCAGTCGCAACTGATGAAATTCAATCACTCACAGCTAATTTATCAGTCACAACTGATGAATTTACAGAAATTAACGGCATTTCGACAGTTACAACTGTCGAAAAACCTTCTGATAACGGAATCCGCCAGTTGCAGTTAGCAAATCTGCCCGATTTCCCTTTGAAGGAGTTCCTTAGCCTCAGCTTCACCCACCACATTGCCATATTGACTAAGGCAAAGTCATACGAAGAGCGCATCTTCTATATGAAATATGCTGATACGTACAAGCCTACTGTAGAAGATTTGGAGAAGGCCATCAAGCAAGACCTCTATCATCATCAGGACAAAATACCCAATAATTTCCTAGCCACCATCCCAGACTATAAACAGGCATATCGTGCCATACGTATGTTTAAGGATGAGTACTTGCTCGACTTTATCAATGTAGAAGAATTAGGCATGCACGACGAGGATGTGGATGAAAGTGTGATTGAAAGTAATATCGTCCACAATGTGAAGAACTTCATTATGACCTTTGGACGAGGTTTTACCTTCTCTGGTAGTCAGGTCCACTTCGACAAACTAGGTCATGACCACTGGATTGACCTTTTGTTCTTCAATCGCGACCTGAACCGAACGGTGGTATTCGAGTTGAAGAATGGCAATTTTAAAGTGGCCTACCTTGCACAGTTAAGTGCTTATTTGCGAATACTGAATGACGATGACCGACGAGATCACGAAGAGGCCCCTATCGGCATCATCCTCTGTAAGAATGCCGACAAAGACTATGCTGGGTATATTATGCAAGATTTCCGCCAGCCGATGGGCGTAGCCACCTATAAGACTGCCGACGAAATGGATCCAGAACTCCTAAAAGCCCTGCCTCCAAAAGAAGAACTACAAAGGGTGTTTATGGAGAGTAGTAAAAACAAGAATTAAGTCAACTATTATATATATATGGAATCAAGTCATAATCAAATAGTTTCACTGATATGGAACATCGCGGACGATGTGCTCCGTGATGTTTTCCTTCGCGGTCAATACCGTGACGTCATACTGCCCATGGTGGTACTGCGCCGATTGGACGCCTTGCTTGAACCTACGAAAGAAGTGGTGGAAGAAGAACTACGGCAGCAAAAAGAGCTGGGACTGGATGATGTGGACGAAGATGCATTGAAAGACATCACGGGACTTAGTTATTTCAATACCAGCAAATGGACATTGAACCGCCTAAAGTCAACTGCTTCGGACAACAATGACATTCTTTACGACAACTTCGTAGAGTATTTGAATGGCTACAGTGAGAACGTACGCGATGTGCTGAAGAACTTTGAGTATTACACCAAGGCACGCAAGCTGGCCGACAACGACCGTCTGCTTTCAATGATTGAGCGCATCACCGACCCGCGTATCAACCTGACCGACCAGGAACAGCGCGCCCCTGACGGCTTGCCGCTGCCTGCCTTGACGAATATCGGCATGGGTACGGTCTTCGAGGAACTGCTGCGCCGTTTTAATGAAGAAAACAATGAGGAGGCGGGTGAGCACTTCACGCCACGCGACGCTATTTCCTTGTTGGCGCGATTAGTCTTTGAGCCTGTGAAGGACGACCTGCCAAAGATTATTTCCCTGCACGACCCTGCCGAGGGTTCGGGTGGTATGCTGACTGAAGGACGTGAATATCTGCTGAGTATTGGGGTGCGTCCCAATGCCATTCAGCTGTCAGGTACCGAAATCAACCCGGAGACGTATGCCATTTGTAAGTCTGATTTAATCATCAAAGGTGTTGACCCTAATGGTATGCATTTGGGCAACACCATCACTGAAGACTTCTTCCAAGGCCAGACCTTCGGTTACCAATTGACCAATCCGCCTTACGGCAAGTCATGGAAGACGGACAAAGAGAAAATCTATCATGAGAAGACCTTGCTCGACCATCGCTTTGAGCTTCCATTATCAAACTTTGCGGGAGAGCAGGAGGTTCTCGACTGTACCCCACGTACCAGCGATGGCCAACTGCTGTTTATGCTGGAAGAGGTGGACAAGATGAAGCCTCTCGACCTGCAGCCGCAAGGCTCGCGCATCGCCTCCATCCACAACGGCTCCAGCCTCTTTACAGGCGATGCTGGCAGTGGCGAGAGCAACATCCGCCGCTATGTCGTAGAGAACGACCTGGTAGATGCCATCATCCAGCTACCTAACAACATCTTCTATAATACGGGCATCACAACCTACGTCTGGATTCTCACCAACAAGAAACCTGCCGCCCGTCGCGGCAAGGTACAACTCATCGATGCCTCGCAAGCCTTCGAGAAGCTGCGTAAGAACCAAGGCTCGCGCAACTGCACCATCACCCCAGAGTTTCAAGACCTGATTGTGAAGACCTATATGGACTTCGTGGAGCAGGAAGGCGAGAAAATCAGTTCCAAGATATTCGATGGCGACGACTTCCGCTACTACAGCGTGACGATTGAGCGTCCACTGCGCCTGCGCTCACAGTTCAATGCGCTGAAGATTGACGAACTGCTCTACGACAAGGGCGAGCAGGAACTGTCGAAGTGGCTCTATCAGGAGTATGGCGAAAAAGTATTCATGGGATTGGACGGCGAGGTGCCAACCATCAAGGAGTATCTGAATGATAACGACATCAAGCTGACTGACAAGAAACTGGCCAAACTCATCAGTACAAAAGAGTGGAAAGCCCGCCGCGAACTGATGGATGCTGCCAAACAACTAATGCACGCCGTTGGCACCGAGGTCTATATGAACTACAATGTCTTTGCAGAGCGCGTCAACAAGGCAGCCAAGCAACTGAAGCTCTCCGTCAGTGCCGCCCAATTGAAGGCCATTGCCCGTGCCATGAGCGAGACTGACCCTGAAGCCGCTGCCGTTGTCAAGAAACTGCACAAGCACAGCAGCAAGGACATAGAAGAACTGGAGGAAGTCTACGATATTCCCGAGTCCCGCCTAGCTGATTACGGATTCTGCCACAATGCCGACAATCTGTTTGAGGAATACGAACCTGACAGCGACCTGCGCGATACAGAGAAGATTCCCGTTAAGGAAGACATTTATGGTTATTTCCAGCGTGAAGTACGCCCCTACGTGGACGATGCATGGATTAATCTGCCGTCCACAAAGATTGGTTGCGAAATCTCCTTCAATAAGTATTTCTACAAGCCAGTTCCCCTACGTACACTCGAAGAGAACGAGCATGATATTCGCCAGCTCGACGCTGAGAGTCAAGGCTTTATCCAGTCACTCTTTGAAATGAAGTAGTCTATGGAACGATACAGCGAATATAAAGACAGCGGAGTGAAATGGCTCGGGGAGATTCCGAGGCACTGGGAGGTGAAACGATTAGCAAGCTATTTCACGGAACGACGTGTAAAAGTGTCAGATAAAGAGTACGAGCCTTTATCCGTGACAAAATTAGGGATCTTTCCGCAATGGGAGAATGTTGCGAAAACGAATGATGGAGATAACCGTAAACTGGTAAGGAAAGGAGATTTTGTCATAAATAGTCGTTCCGATAGAAAGGGATCGAGTGGCGTTTCCAACAGAGACGGTTCCGTTTCCCTCATCAATATCGTTTTAAAGCCTCGAAGAACCATCAAGGCAAGGTATAGCAATTATCTTCTCAAATCGTACAAATTCATAGAAGAGTTTTACAGAAACGGGCGTGGTATCGTAGCTGATTTATGGACGACTCGTTTTGATGAAATGAAGATGATAAAGCTGGCTATTCCTTCTATTGAGGAACAAGAGGCGATAGCGAATTATCTTGATGCGGCAACGTCGAAGATAGATGCAGCCATTGCTCAACAGCAAAAGATGATTGATTTGCTGAATGAACGGAAGCAAATCATCATCAACAATGCCGTGACCAATGGACTCGACCCCAACGTCTCCATGAAGGATAGTGGTGTCAAGTGGATTGGTAAGATTCCAGAGCATTGGGAGGTTAGAAAACTTGGCACAATAGGTTCAACAATAAATGGCGTGAGCCATGATTCCAGTTATTTTGGAGAAGGGGAACCTTTTGTAAGCTATTCAGATGTATACAAGAACTATTCACTACCAAAATTTGTCTCAGGCCTTGCAAAATCATCTAAACAAGAAAGACGATTGTTTTCTGTTGAGAGGGGAGATGTGTTCTTTACAAGAACTTCTGAAACAGCAGAAGAAATTGGTTTTACAAGTACTTGTTTAGAAACCATACCTAATGCTGTGTTTGCAGGCTTTCTCATAAGATTTAGACCTAACGCAAATGTGTTAGACCCTAATTTCTCCAAGTATTACTTTAGAGCACATATTCATCGTTCATATTTTGTAAAGGAGATGAATCTTGTTATACGTGCCTCTTTAAGCCAACAACTATTAAAAGGTTTGCCAATCTTGCTGCCTCCCTTGCAAGAACAAAGCGTTATAGCTAGTTATTTGGACGGTAAAATAAATGAGGTAGATTTATGCCAAAAAAATAAAACAAAGCAAATTTCCCTCCTTCAGGAGCGTAAACAGATAATCATCAATGATGTAGTAACAGGTAAAGTGAAAGTAGTATGAAAGAAACAGCAAAGTCATTTCATGGTGAATGGTGGGTGCCTGCAAGGGCTGACCACGACATAAAAATGATGTTCATGCAACCAGAAGAAATGATGGGGCATGAAAGGAAGTACACTGGTACTCTGACCTACTATGGAGACAAAGATAGTACACTTTCACTTTACCATGTACCGAGCAATTTCCACTCAAAGCATTATCATCAGAATGATGTAAAGTGGGGAAGAGATGCCAATGGGCATATTTTCACGCTGTTCAATGTGATGATGAAAGAGCAACGCATGGGAGATTTTACTGAAACAAAGTTTCTTGTTGGGCTGATTCTTGTTGGTGAACATGTGCTTTATACAGAAGATACCAGGTTTAAACGGTGTATTGTTCAATACCCTTATCTTAAGAATTGGGCCTTTTACAATCAAATCACGGAGAAAGACGTGAATGAAGTTATATGCTTTAACACTTCGATAAACAGAATCATGCTGTTGGAATCGACTTGTAAAGATGGTATCTTTTGGAGAATGTGGCAATATACAGTAATTGAAAGAACAATACATGATCTACGTATTGCCCAGAAGTCAGAATTGGAAATTGAGGCAAAAAAGCCATGCTCGATATGGACATATCTGAGACAAGTTGAAGAGTTCTCCCAGTTCCTTTCCATTGCTCTGTATGGCGACCAGAATCCAACAGAGATAAGATTTGAGAACAAAGAGAACGGGAAAGAGAGTTATCTTCTTTTCAAAAAAGACAATTCTGTCAATCCAGATGTTTCTACTTTAATAAAGTTCGAGCAGCTAAAGGAAAAGTTGCCCTCTATGCTAAAGATATGGCATGAAAACTTTGAAAAAATGGCTCCAATAAGTAGCTACCTAATAGAATCTCTAAATAGGAAGAACAGATTTGATGTGCCCGATTTCTTGATTATTGCTCAGTCATTAGATGGGTACCACAAACGATTTGTCAACAAAAAAGACGGGAAAGACCATCGCAAATATGAGGATGGAATAAAAATTCTACTAAGCACGTTTGAAGATGTGGATTGTGTACAGAGGTGTCATATTGACCCAATTGTACTAAAAGATTCTCGAGACAAGTATTCTCACCTCTATCCTGATGAAGAAGAGTCCAAGGCTGTTGAGGGTGAAGATTTATACTGGCTGACAGAAAAATGCAAAATACTCTTGACCTGCTGCATATTAAATATGTTGGGTTTGACAAACAGTGAGATAAATCTGTGTATTGAGGGGTCTCCAATAAAAAACATTATTGATTCCTCTCCCTTTGAATTTGAAGAATAAAACGTATAGATATGAGTTTCAGTAAGACAAACGAACAGGCATTTGAGGAACTGATAGAGCGGGCACTCGTGGGGACGACCCGTGAGGAGCGCGAGGCGGCTGGGCTGACGGATGTGGAGGCTCAGCAACCAAGGCGTGACCAATACTATTGGGGATTGCCGAAGGACATGGACAAGAAACTGGCGTTGGACTTGCGGCGTCTGTGGTCGTTCTTGGAGGCAACGCAACAGGACGAGTTGGGTAAATATGTGGGCTCGGACCTGAAGGGCGAAGTGTCGCGGAAGATTTCAAAAGACATCGAGACCTTCGGCGTGATTCAGGTGCTGAAACATCCTGTGGAGATCCAGGCCATGAAGCTCTCGCTGTTCTATCCAAAGCCATCGGCAGTCGACAGTCAAGCATCGTGGGAGAAGTACGAGCAGAACCAGTTCTCGCTGACACGCCAGCAGACTTTCTCTGTATTGCATCCAGGGGAGGAACTGGACATGGTGCTCTATGTGAACGGCCTACCCCTGTTCACCTTCGAGTTGAAGAACCCCTGGACGCATCAAACAGCACGCAAGGACGGACGAGACCAATACAAGTCCGTACAGCGAAATCCAAAAGAGACGTTGCTGAGTTATGGCCGTTGTCTGGCTCACTTCACTATAGACAAGAACGAGGCCTTCTTTACAACGAAGCTCGCTTTGGATAAGACCTATTTCATGCCGTTCAACCAAGGACTGCCCGATGGGCAGGGGGCTGGCAATCCCGTTTGTACTAACGGTGGCTACAAGACAGCCTATATGTGGGAGCACATCTTGCAGAAGGACACGGTGGCCGATATCATCATGAACTACGTGCTCTTCGATTATGGTGAGACCAAGACACAGAAGAAGGTGCCGCACATTATGAAGAACGCGAAGAAACTGATATTCCCCCGCTATCACCAGTTGGAAGTGGTGAGCCAACTAACGGGTGACGTGGCAAAGGTGGGCGTTGGCAAGACCTACTTGATAGAGCACTCTGCCGGCTCAGGCAAGTCGAACTCGCTTACGTGGCTGGCCTTCAAACTCATCAAGACGTGTCCCGATACGATGGAGGCCGTGCGGGCCAAGGCCATAGACCAACCGCTGTTTAACTCGGTGATTGTGGTTACTGACCGTAAACTGCTGGACAAGCAGATTACAGACAATATCCGCGCCTTCGGACAGAGCGACAAGATTGTGGCTCATGCCGACTGCGCGGACAGTGGGAGCAGAACGCCAAGAACAGGGCTGAAGCAACATATAGAAGACGGAAAGCGCATCATCATTACGACCATTCAGAAGTTCCCATTCATGTGTGATGTCATCAGCGACGTGAGCAATCATAACTTTGCCATCGTCATTGATGAGGCACATAGTTCGCAGTCGGGTATTGCTGCCGACAAACTGAATACTGCCGTGCAGAAAGGTGCCAGTGAAGGCGAAAACACCGACGACCTGATTGTGAAGCTGATGAAAGACCGCAAGATGAGCGCCAACTGCTCGTACTTCGCTTTCACGGCCACACCTAAGAAAGAAACGCTTGAACGCTTCGGCACGCAGCACAACGATGGTAAGTTCTACCCTTACCATCTCTACAGCATGAAACAAGCCATTGAGGAGGGTTTTATTTTGGATGTGCTGACGAACTACACGACCTACAAGAGCTATTATGAACTAACCAAGAGCATTGAGGAGAATCCGCAGTACAATAATGAACGTGCGCAGAAGTTGTTGCGCCGCGTGGTAGAGCGCGATCCCAAAACCATTGCCGCCAAGGCAGAGGTTATGCTGAACCACTTCGATGCCAAGATATACCGTAACCATAAGTTGAAGGGACTGGCCAAGGCGATGGTGGTAACGAAGGACATTGAGTGTGCCATCACTTATTACAATGCTTTGCAAGAAATAGCCAAGGAGAAGCATTTGCCCTACAAGATACTGATAGCTTTTTCTGGTTCACTAACCATCAAGGGGAAAGAATATACGGAGGCGGATCTGAATGGATTTCCAGAGTCGCAGACCGCAGAGGAATTTGAAAAAGATGAAAACCGAATCCTGGTAGTGGTGAAAAAATATCTGACGGGATTCGATCAGCCCAAACTCTGTGCCATGTATATCGACAAACCACTCGATGGCGTTCTGGCTGTTCAAGCGCTGTCACGCCTGAACCGTGCTGCCCCGGAATTGGGTAAGCGCAGCGAAGACCTTTTTATCATGGACTTCTATAATAGCATAGAGAGCATGAAAGAGGCTTTTGACCCGTTCTATACGATGACCTCACTGTCCGAAGCAACAGATGTCAATGTGCTGCACCAGTTGAAAACCACGCTGTTGCAGTTTGGTGTCTTCGAAATGGAGGAAGTCAATGCTTTTATGGAACTGTATATGCACGGCGCTGATGCTGACCAATGGGCACCTATCTTGGATGCTGCCGTCGGGCATTTCGAGCAAGAAATAGAATGGGCCGAAAACGGGAAAGCTGATTTCAAGATGAAGTGCAAGCAGTTCGTTAGGGTGTATAGCCGAGTGGCTGCTATTATTGAATATGAAGTGCCTGATTGGGAAAAGCTTTATTGGTATCTGCGCTATCTGATTCCTGACCTACATGTCGATTCCAAGGGTGAGGACATCAAAGATTTGCTGGATGCCATTGACCTAAACACTTACGGTTTGCGTCGTACAGCTTTAAATGAAACGATTGTACTGGATGCTGGCGAGACGACTATTGAGCCAAACAAACCTGTCATGGTGAATGCTGGCAATAATGAAGAAGAGGGCAAAGACCCGCTTGATGTGATCCTGGAAGAGTTCAACGAACGTTGGTTCAAGGGGTGGAATGCTACTCCTGAAGACCAAAAAGCAAAATTCGTGAACATTGCCAAAGCTGTAGCCAATGACAAGGACTATCAGGAAATGGTTATCGGCAATCCTGACCAGCAAGCAGTAGACACCGCAATGGCTGTTATTATTGATAGAGCGGTCAGACGAATGCGCCAGAGTGATATGTCACTTTACAAGAGCTATCAGCAGGATGAAGGATTCAAAGACGGTTTCCGTTCAGTTATCATCAAGATGCTAGGCGATGCACTTGGAGTCTATGGATTCCAGAATCAAAAGTTACAAAGCATCGAAGATGACCGTGAAGTGCGTAATCTCATCTTCAATCGCCTCATGATGGATATCACAATTCCCGACTACGAACTGCAACGCGAGGCAATGGAAAAGTTTGGTGAGCGTTACCCTAGTATGAAGCTTAATGACTGGCGCCATATCATTGAAGCATACACTCCGATGATAAGAGAGGCGACACTGTCAAACGCAAAGGAGGTTTCCATGCGTCAATATGATAAGGCTGCAGATACTTTTACGGAAGGTGGCATAGTATAAGATAGAGTTCTAAAAGATAATAGAAGATTATGAAAGGAACAGCCATTGTCTGTTGGACGTACCGGCCTAACCGATCTAAGTTCGGAGAAAACATTTGATGATTCGGAGAAAAGTTCGGAGAAAAGTTTAGATGGTTCGGAGAAAACAAAGAGAAATAATCAAGAGATTATTGATGCTATCCGAGCCAATGCAAAAATTTTAGCTGCCGAGATAGCAATGCAACTTGGCATTTCCTCTCGTACTATTGAAAAGCGTTTGAAAGCATTACGTGAAAAAGGAATTCTTCGACGTGTTGGCCCAGACAAGGGCGGACACTGGGAGGTGATAAATTGAGTATGGTTGATAGGCGATGGATGGGATTTACGCAATAGATACCTGCACATTCATCCAAGTGAGGAGTGGAGTGTGCAACCCAACCTCATTCGTAAAATCATTAACGCCAAACGATGTCATAAAAGATGGCACAAAAGATAATAATGACCCAAAAGATGACCCAAAAGAACTTTCTGAACGTCAGAAACTTATTCTGCATCTTATTAGAGAAAATGACTTTATAACCATCCAACAGATGACCCAAAAGGTTTAGGTGTCAGAAAAGACTAATAAACGTGAGCTTGCTGCCCTTCAAGAAAAGCGTATCCTTTCTCGGGAAGGTTGCAGAAAAGGGGAACGATGGGTCATTATAAAAGGATAACATCCAATAAGGTTAACATGCGGTTAAGTTCCGGCAAATGGCGATTAACTACGTTCCTGTTCTCTTTGGTGTCTTATGTTCTTGTTCCTCTATGGAGATTTTCGTCATTTTTGTCTGAAGAAATATCAAACACCAAAGCGCAACTATAGGAAAAGTTCTTCCAATAGTCGCTTTTTTGTTAAATGTGCACAAAAACTACAAGTTTTTATTGTTTTTATATGGTTATTACTATATAAAATATTATCTTTGTATTCAAAATCTGACAATTCAAATTCAGAATAGTAGCAACTCGTAATGCACTTACCTGACTCAATGGCAAAAACTGCAAAAACATACTAACCTTGAATCATGAGGAAGAGATGGATTTCTTCATGAAATCTGAACAATACCACATATTTGAACTACCGGAATACTTTACCGTATATTCAGATTTTAGAGTAACATAAACGGTCAGAAGATTGTGAGTTACTTTGTGGTAGAATATAGAGAAACGAGAATGTATAATGATTATTAATTCTAAAAACATCAAATTATGAACGCAATTTTTAAGAAAGAAAATGTCTATGTAGCTATAAAAGGCAAAGACTTTAGAGATGGAATCAATCTTGAAGAAGTTGATTCTCTCATATTCTCATCACAATACAAGTATAAAAGGAATGAAGCATCGCTTTATGGTGGAAGAGTGTATCTTCATTATTATAATGATGATCTTACTTTTGCTGTAGATGGGATTCCTATTAGAGAAATCCGCAATTATAATAATGGATTCTTTGCTCGTTTATCAATGGAAGTGGATAAAGCAGCGGCGTTTTTAAATCAAATTGAGAATTTGGGGGTTGACTCTTTTTTGGAAAATTACAAAAGCCAACTGCAAGAGTTCAAAAAGAATTTAGAGATGCAAGCAGAGAAAATTGAGCAGGAACAGTCTCAACAATTTGATAAAGACAAGTCGGCCTTTCTCACGTCTTTAAAGAATCTAATTAACGACTTGACCTGCATTATCTTCTGCCTCCTGATAAACATGAATGCTGGCTTGGATAATCAGTTCTATACTGATGCATACAACGAGATCATAAATCTGTATTTTTAATTCCTTCTTTTATGTGTAGTATCAAAGATAAGGTTGATAAGGAAGAGAACGAACAACTGCGCTCTATCCCTGCTCAGAGACTTATTGAAAAGCTTTCATTGCTGAAGAACCGTATTAACTCTGCAAAGAAGCGTTGGTTTTGGGAACTGCTTCAGAATGCAAGTGATTATAATGAGTCTGTAAATGTTAAACTGATAGTTACAGATACTACCATCACGTTCTTTCATGATGGCGCACCTTTTAGTATTCGAGATGTCCTTAACCTTATCTCTCCTGATTCCAACAAGCAAGAAGATGAAATACATAAAGATAACATAGGGAAGTTTGGAACGGGGTTGGTTTCTACCCATATTCTATCTTCAGTATTAAATATAGAGGGGCTTTGTGTTGACGATGAGAAGAACAGTTTCAAGTTTTCTTTGTCGTTAGACCGCTCTTGTTATAAAGATAAGCAAGCATTGATTGAACAAATCACCCAAGCAAAAGAACAACTTAAAGAATCATTGCAAGAACAATCTTTGGCTGATGGCTTTAACACATCGTTCTCTTACCCATTTGAGAATACCCTACCAGACTTACCTCAACTAACCTTTTCTGAAATAGATTTAGGCTATATATACGATGCCCTGCCCTATACATTGTGTTTCATGCCTAAAGTGCGGTCTGTTATTATTCAAGACCAAAGAGGCAATGCTGAGGTTGGCGTATTCAAGATTGGAAGAACTGTTGAGTCAGATAGCGAAATTGTCTTTTCAATAAACGCTGACGCTGTTACTTCATCTCAGAGATTCGCTTATTTCCAAAATGGAGATGTTTCTTCTGCTTTTAGAGTTGAAGATAACGGAATAGTAGCCTTTCCTAAAGAATTGTCACGATTATTCTGTGGACTTCCTTTGGTAGGTACGGAAGACATCGGGGTGCCGTTCTTACTGAATAGTTTGAAATTTGAACCAACGACAGAGCGTGAAGGAGTGGAACTTGAACCGAGTTCTAACGAAGTCAACAGGAAACTATTCAGTGCCTCTATTGACCTTTATGACAGGATGCTCGATTACATTGAAAGCAATAGAATAAGAAATGCTTTCCACCTCACTCACCTGTGTAGGAAGTTCAATGGCACGCAAATATCAAATCAACAATTCTATAATTTGTACTTAGCTAAATACAAGCAACACGTGCTGAGCCATCGTATCGTTGTAAATGGTGATAGCCAGTTCGTATCATTTTCTAGTATTTATTTACCTTTCAAGGAATCCAAACCAGATACAAATTTATACAATAACAGTAAGTTGCTAAACAACAATCGTATGCCTATAGCAGAAGATTATGAGCAATGGTTTGATGCCACAGACTTTACTCTATTTCCTGACCAGAAATACACCTACGAAGATTTCGCAAAAGAAATTGAAGAAAGGAATAATATTTTTTCTTTTGGCAAGACACCTTCGGAAGTATTAACTTGGTTACTTCTATGCGCGGAGTATTTCGTTGGATGTGATAGATACATCTTCTCAAAACACAAACTGTTACCAAATCAATCAGGAAACTTGTGCTTAACAAGCATATATGCAGATAATTCACTTCCTCAAGAATTGAAAGAAATCTATGATTCTCTATATGCTGTAAAAGGAAACAAGATTGAAGATAAACTCTTGGATAAAGCCTTTAATGAATTGAACTTACTCAACCAGGAGTACACCTTGGAAATGTTAGCAGACGATATAGATAAAGAACTATCAGCACAATATGCCAGCAATCAGGGTAATACGGCTTCAATAAGTTCATCTTTAAACAGTTTGTATAATTGGATAAACAATTCTACTTTGCCAAGAGAAAAACTAGCAGCATATTTCCATTGGTACTATCCGAAACGTGCAACTCTCATCGTTGACATGCTGACAGAAAGCCAACGAGAGCAGGCTTTGGTCATAGCTCAAAGTGGGAAGATGAAATCATTGGCAACTTTAGCATCTTCTGAACTATCCGATGAGGAGTTACTGCTGATCGTGGCTAACATAAAGAAATTGCCCATTGCTTTAAGTCTGCTTGCAGAGAAAATCGATGACAAGGAGTTCGCAGATTCTAAAGAAGGAGATTTAGGAGAAGAAATTGTTTATAAGGATTTGATGTTGAAGTACCCAAGGACAAAAGGCTTCAATGTTGTTTGGGCAAGCAGGGACAGAAATGAACCTTGCTATGATTTCGAAATTACAAAGAATAGCCAACCATTCTGCTATTGTGATGCAAAAACGACAAGAAGAGGAATCGCTAACGCTGATTCAATACCATTTTTTATGAGAAAATCCCAATGGGACTTTCTTCAAGACCTTGATGACTCAATTCCATATATCATTGCGCGTGTGTTTATGATGGATGGTGGGGAGATTAAATACATGAGAATAATGAATAACTAAAAGAAAATATAAATAATATGGCATACAAATATAATGTTAAATGTGGCCCTAATGCAATAGATAAATACGATGATTATTATCAATGGAATGATGGTACATATTCTCGTTCTCATTACATAGAAGGGACAGGAGCTGTACAGAGTTGTAATGGCAGTTACGGCTCATCTTATTCGGATGATTATAATGTGCAAAGCGGTATTACAGAATTGAATGATGGCTGTTTCAGTAAATCGTCCGTGTCTTCTGTTTCTCTTCCAACAACGCTTGTAACAATAGGGAGTAATTGCTTTAAGAATTCTAAAATAACAAGCATAAAGTTGCCTGAGGGACTTAAAAAGATTGGTCACAACAATTTCCCTGCCACACTTACATCACTCATTATTCCAAGGAATATTGAGGAGTTCTTTGTGGATAATGTTACGGGATGTCGTGATTTGAAAGTAATTGGAGTTGATGTAAACAACAAATTCTATAGGGCAAAAGATGGGATATTGTATAATTATGATATGACCGAAATCATTTTTTGTCCAAATGCTAAAACAGGAAAAGTAATTATTCCTAATACGGTTACTCGTATAGGAGACTATTGTTTTGCCAAATGTAAGAACTTAGATTTGATAGTTATTCCTACATCCGTTCTAGAAATCGGCGATTATGCTTTTCGGGGAATAAAAATTGCGAAACTCAACATTCGGAATAGTGTTAGGTCTATAGGTGTTGGCTGCTTTAAGGAAGCAGTCGTCAGTGACGAGTTTAAGTTTAGTAATCAGGTTTTGAATTTACAAGAAGGGGTGTTTGAATCTTTTGAATGTAAACCAGAATTAGACTTTATTGGCCGACTTGAAGTTATAGGATTAAATGCGTTTAATAGTTGCCGAGCTTCAGTATTCCCTCCATTAGTTTCCCTTTATAAAGCAAAAGAGATTAAGGATTATGCTTTTCAGTCCGTAAGAAATGTTACAACTATCGAACTGTTCTCATCACTTGAAACTTTTGGCGATTTTGTTTTTGATGATTGTGACTATAATTTGGTTGTTAGATATTTTGCTTATGCACCTTTAACGTCAAAGGAAGATGCAATTGGTAATTTAGGCGAAAATGCAACACTTGTTGTTCCTAAAGGGACAAAAATCATTTTCGAAAACTTAGCCCCTTGGTCAGCATTCCCTAATATTGAAGAATGGGAAATCGACGAAGATAAAAACGATAAAGGAAAGTTCGTTAAGGTCTTAGATGAAATATATTGTAAGAGATTACAAAGCATTGCAGAAAGCAAAAGAAAAGTTGATAGATTACTTTTAAAAGAGATTATAGAAGAATTAGCTCAAACATATCTTTATGTTGATTCTGACGAAGAGTATGAAGAAGCAATGTCCTTGATAGCATACAATAGAAGTTTCTCACCAGCCATTATACCAGAGTTAGAAAAACATCTGTGCAAGGAATGGACAAACAAATATAAGCTGAGGATAATTGAAAATTCTCTTCTTGAAAGCTATTCATCGCCCCTGATGTTTGCAAAACCAGGCGTTGTCCAATCTTTACCTTTACCTGAGGAGGTTGCCTTGCCAATGCCAGAGCCTATTGAGATGCCGTCTACAAAAGAAGGCTACAAATCGAGTTGGGTTGTCGCCTACTTCAATGAGGAGATTTTGAAACAGTTGCAAAATCACTTGACGTATGCAAGGAAATCTTTAAAGATTGCTGTTTCTTGGTTTACCAACTACAGTTTGTTCAAGCAATTAAAGCAAATGGCAAATGATGGTATCAAAATTCAGATGATTATCAATAATGATCTCATCAATAACGGAGGCTACTGTCTGAATTTTAATGAGCTGATAATAAACGAAAACGTAGAACTGAGTTTAGTGGAATACCCTCACCTCCTTCATCATAAATTTGTCATCATAGATGACGATTTGCTAATAACAGGCTCATACAACTGGACTCGATTTTCTGGTAAGAACTACGAGAATATGGTGATTATCAACGATGAGGTAATCATAGAACAATTCAGCAATGAATTTGATGAATTAGTAGAGAAAGCCGAATATAAGCGCATTGATAAGATGCCCGACTATGTAAAAGAACGTCCAGAATATGACCGTAGTGCGTTCAAGCAATACATTACAGAGGAGTTGGATGCTCAGGCAAGGGAGAGTTCTGATGAACGAGACAAGATTACTGCACTGAAAAAAGCAATCGACCTTAATCCAAAGTATTTGGAGAAGATTAATCCTGGAGTGCGCGAGAAATATAAAGAAGCTTTTAAAATTGTTGATAATAAAGCAAGTATTCAGAATGTGATATTGAATACGATTCAACAAGTACAGGTTCAACGATTGAAAACATCTGGAAAAACATCAACAGGTACAAAACAAACTGCTACGAAGCCAATGGTAAAAGTTACAGTAGGAAAGCATCTTACAAGGCAACAAGAGTCTGTTATTGAAAATGTAAAGGCATCAGGGTTAATAATGTGTTTAGATGTATCAGGATCAATGAGCGATACTTATGCAAAAGGACACGTTCATGAGATTGCGAAGAAAGCATTGGCTGCTTCACTTGCTTTAACTGACGAAAAGGCTGTTAACATCTGGACATTTGGTAACGATGCGAAATATGAGGGTAGTTTTGGTATCAACCAAATAGACCAAATACACGGGATATCTTGTAAAAATGAAGGGACGTATTTGCATAAATTTATGGAAAAGGCAAATAACTCTATTAATGATGGTGCACTTTGTATCATATTTACAGACGACGACTCCAGTTCCATATCAGCTGCTGTCGAGGCAATGAAGCAGAGAAAGAAAGTTTTTTGGCAAATTATTGCTTATGAGCAGGATGTAAAAAACATTAAAGCAGCAATAAGGAATATTAAAAACATCTCTGTTATATCATTATCTAATTATCAAGGTAAGTCAGACGAAGACATAAGTGGGCTGTTGTTGAAAGACTTTGTTTTATGGAAAAGCTAATAATAATCCAATTTGAACTACAAATCTGAAGTAATAGGACAAGGAGCCTTATCGTCATTTAAAGTAGTATTGATGTCCAATAAATAACAAATAATAATCAAAGATATTATGGGAGAAATGGATTTTATAAGTATTCTCAATGAAATCAAAAATGAGGAATACACTTATAGAGATATAGAAAAGATTAAGCAGGAAAATGGACAGGTGTTTTATACTGGTCCGGATATCATAAAACCTGCTTATGATTATACTCTCGCCTTTTTCATTTATATCAAGTTCAAGTCTATTGTAGACCTTTGTAGTGTAGAACAAGAGAAAGATATTGAACAGATACTTAAAGACTCTAACCACATTAAGGCTACTAAGGCTCTGGCAATATGGAATGAATTGAAATATCAATATCCCTATTTTAATAAGCTTTTAGCCCTGTTGAACAAATATGATTTTTCTTCTTTCCAAAATGAAGAGAACGAAAAGATATTAGGAGAATGGGGAACAAAAAAACTTCTGAAGGATGGATTAGGATTTAATGGAGATCTGAACATCGTTACGAGCTACAATATCATATACAATTGCCAGAAACATCTGGGCATAGACATGAATAGTGGTGATCTTCTTATTATGATGGATGATCAACATGTTGTTTACAATGTCTTATTCCATAATAATTCACAAAATGCCAATTACTATCTTTATAACTGTAGTTTGTCTGTTATTCCTATTATAATAAATGCTTACCTTCTCGACTGTTATAGCAATATACATGTGTTAGAAGAACTGCCAGAGCGTCAATTTGATGGGGTGTTGGCTTATAAATGGAAGAAAGAGGACAATGTGTCTTGTGGTGAATGCGAGTCCCTATTAGTTGATGGCGGTTTTTGTATGGTTTTAGGTCAAGAACTATCCAATCTGCCTGACGTGTTCTACAAATATGAAATTCCTTTACTTTTTGAAACAGATAAGTTTAATATCCTCCTCCGGAAAGTTGAGGATAAAACTCAAATTGTTCGATATGGATGGTTTTTTGTTGAAAGTATGTATTTTGAAGACACTCAGTTGGTTAATGATTTAACTGAGTGCATCAAAAACAATCTGAATAAGCATTCTTTCCAGATTCTAAAAAAAGAAGACTTCCGGAATACTGGGAAAATCCATTTCCAAGATGTAAAGAGGCTGCCTGATCAGATTGATTTTGTTTGGAGAAGGTTAGACGATGTCATTTCAATTAAGGAAGATAATAAATGGTTGTGGGATTATAATGTGCCAGATGATAAAATAGTAAACTGGCAATCCTTGTCTGATAATCCATATCAAATCAATATTCCAGAAGAAATGTATCTTACAAAAGAAGTGTACGAATCATCTAATGACGAACACATTTTAGAAGAGTGTGAAATCATTAGAGCAGACAAGTATGCTTACAATTATAAGATACCAGGAAAATATGGCGCAATATTTGACAAATGCTATAACAGTGACAAGGAAATGGATGACACTTGTAGGGCATTTGACAAACTCCTATGCTGTAGAGTGTTGACCCATCCAGGTTTGTTGTATAGCCATGGAAGGATTCTTCGGGTAAAGGCTTCGTCAGAAAAGCCTGTCTGTTTCAGAAATGTTGCTTTCTTTTTTGAAGAAGACTATATGGGCATTATGTGTGCTCCTCAGATGGATGAGATTGAAATAGATTCGCAATATGATGAGAATTTCATTATATATCAATTATTAAAGAGAAAAGACCCTTTCTCTGATTACTTACTTGTCGCGCCAACAAAGGAGGAACAGCACACTTATTTCTTGAACAAACGCCTTGACTATCTTGCAAAATACAAACCTGTAGTCGACGAGATGGAACATGAGGTACAGAATTCTATTCTTGAGTCACCCACATATATAACGGGCGTGGGGTTTAAAAATTTCCGTAGGTTCGCAGAATTGCCAGTTATGTCTTTGTCGGGTGTGAACATTTTTGTTGGTGGTAACAATGCTGGGAAATCAACTTTAGTAAAAGGGCTATTGTTAACGCTCGACAATATAAAGAATTTGGTTATAGATTACGGAGACAACACGTTGATTAACCCAAAATTCAAATATGATGCAAATAATTATCATGATGTACATGTTGGCACATTTGACAGAGCATACAGCGCGAATCCAATAATTGACAGTGAGGTTCCCAATAGAAGATTCATGTCTTTTTCATTGTCATTTGCTCACTTTTCAATTGAATTAGTAATAGTACCTGTTTCACAAGACGACGCAACAAGTGTCCCAATTGCAAGTATTACTGTTAATGACAAAAAACGTGATGCTGCGTTCTGCTTCGATTTCGAGAATATGAGAACTATGGCTAAATTTACTATAGGTGGAGAATTGGTGGATTATAGTTTTTCAGGGATAAGATTTAATTCTATAAAAGTAGGCGGAAATCACATTCCTGCACTTATCCGAGGAATAATACCCGATGGAAACTCTAAATCCGCGTTCTTTGATAATGATAAAGCCGAAAAGCTAAAGGGGAAATATGGTTTCATGCTTGAAATAGCAGATGAATTAGAACGCATTATTAGTAATGCAAATATAGAATATATTTATGCACATGGAGTGAATCAAAAAGTCTTGTTCAACTACAATGACAAGAATGACTATATGGCTCAAACACTTCACGATCTTGTAAATGAAAAAATAGGAGACGTGGAGCATGACTACATCTGTAAATGGTTGGAAGAGTTTGGATTAGGAAATGATTATGATGTTCACTCAATTGGAGGTGAAGCGTATATCATTCAGATAAAGACAAATGGAGGAAAAATGGTGTATCTTGCTGATATGGGAATGGGCTCCAATCAGCTCGTAATACTTATATTGCGTTTGGCTATTATTATTCATAGACATAGAATGAATGGAAACAAGGTCTATAGGCCTACAATTGTCATTGAAGAGCCTGAGCAGAATATGCATCCTGCATTCCAGTCGAAACTAGCTATATTATTTAATGATGTTCATAAAGACTATGGTTTCAATTTCATCGTCGAGACGCATTCAGAATATCTTGTTCGGAGAAGTCAGGTAATTGTTGCCCAGCAAAATTATACAGACGAAGAAAAGCTTAGAAATGAATGCCCGTTTAAAGTATACTATTTCCCCAGCGACGGAACTCCATATGAGATGCTATATAGGACTGATGGAAACTTTAGCAACGAGTTTGGCAATGGTTTCTATGACGAAGCGAATAATCTTTTGTTTGAAATCATTTAGAATATGAGATTATATATCGACAAAGAAAACATATTATCTTTCATGTCGGAAAGAAATAATGACATAGATCTTTTCGATGAAAGTGTTCGCCTTATCAAAAAGGGTATGGTTGTTCATTACAATTTCCCAAAAGATGAGATAAAGAAGGAACCTGTCCTCATGGCATGGTTTGGCAGGATGAAGGGGTCTGGAGTGCATTTCCCTTCTGAATTTTGTCCTGATGCGACAATAAAGCCTGAACGACCTCTTAAAACAAACTTCTATGTGAGTTACAATTTAGAAGATAGAGGCTCTATATATTTATTGAATATTGAAGAGAATACGCGTAACAATATTCGTGATAAAAGGTCTATTCTTATAGGTCGGCCTGGTGACGAATTGAGTATATTCAAATCTCTATTAGAAATTCCTAACAGGACAAGGCTTATGAGTGAGATAAAGTGTTGGGCCGATTACTGTCCTCAGATACCTCTTACAGATGTCATTATTTGTGACAATCACTATTTTAAGGACTCTTATGTATACAACAAAAATGATCATGAACTTATTCGTGCATTAGCATCTGTGCCCAAAGACATGTTTAATGTAGTCATCTTTACTAAAGAGGGGGAAGTGGATCGCAAATTGAATCTTGATGAAGAATGGAGTACAATTAAAAATATAGTTGCATCGGAATCAAATCTTTCTAAAAAAAAGTGTTCTGTTACAATAATAACGACAAATAGGACCCATAGCCGCCACATAATAACAAATTATTATAGGGTATCACCAACAAGTTGTGTCCATCTCAAAGATAATGGTTTAAAGAAAGATGTTAATATCTTTATTGAGCCTCACACGGATCCTGAAGCAGTTGATGCGACAAATAAGCTTGTCGCAGAATTTCAAAGCATAGCTTCAAAGCCTGTAAAGATATATGGAGACCGGAAAAGTAACTTTCTTCGATTCGAATAATGATTATTTTAAGAAGTTTTATTAAAGAAGTAAAATCATGGAATTGACGCCACAACAAAATCATGTATTTGAGCAGATTCAAGAATTCATGAAAAGCGATGCATCTGTTTTCATCCTTCGTGGCTATGCCGGAACAGGTAAAACAACGATGGTAAAGGTGATTGCAGACTATTTAGTTCAAAGTCGCTATGTTAGTTTAATGGCTCCAACAGGAAGAGCAGCAAGAGTGCTTGCTACAAAGACAGGTTATCCAGCTGTAACTATTCATAAGGCTATTTATGAAAAAGCATGTGTTGTATCCAAAAAGGTTATAGATGTAGCTGAGTCTGAATTTAAGTTTGTTTTCCCAATTCGCAAATGTGAACATGATGGAAATGTTGCAGCGATTGTCGACGAGTCTTCTATGGTTTGTTCTCGAAAGATTGAACACGAATTGTTCGTGTTTGGAACAGACAACCTATTGGAAGATTTGCTAGACTTCGTTCGGCCGGATTATGGAGGAAAAGTTATTTTTGTTGGCGATCCTGCCCAGCTGCCACCAGTCGGTGAGCCTTACTCCAATGCTCTGAGAGCTGAGTATTTCAAGGAACGGGGACTTAAGGTTGTAGAAGCAGAATTAACTGAAGTCTTGCGTCAAAAAGGTGATAGCATTATTCTGAAAAACGCCATGATGATACGTGACATATTGAAAATGGAGAAACGTAACAATCTGGTTTTCGAAGAAAAAGAAGATGACGTTGAGACCGTACCATCTGGAGAATTCCTTAACAAATATCTTGAATATAGAAAACAATCTTCTAGGCAAGATAGCGTCGTTATTTGCTATTCTAACAAATCCGCTAGCAGATATAATAAGGACATTCGCACATCGCTTTATGGCGGGGATGTACCTTTGAGAGTGAACGATATTGTGCTAATAACACAAAACAACTATAGATTAGGACGCATGAATGGAGAATTTGTGCCAATTTTGGAGGTTGGCGCAAGAACCCAGCAGTCTGCTCCAGTCTATGCTCAAGTAGGTAGTGAAAAGAAGCGTATAGTAATTACTATCAATTTCGTCCAAGTAACTGTTCCTGACGCTAACAATGTCCCAATGACCTGTATGCTTATCGAGGATTTGTTGACAAGTGATCATGCCACAATTTCAATTGATGACAATCGCGCTCTATACATAAATTTCTGTATACGCAACCCTCATTTGAAACAAGGTACAGAGGAATTTGCAGACGCATTGATGAGTGACATTTATTACAATGCCATCAGAGCCAAATACGGCTATGCGGTTACTGGACATAAATGTCAAGGTGGAGAATGGGGAAAAGTTTTTGTGGATTATACTGATAGGACAGGACTTGATGATGATAGCCTAAGATGGGCATATACAGCCACAACACGTGCACAAAAGACATTATATGTAACAAATCTACCTCATGTCACTCCTTTTTCTAAGTTTCGCATTGAACCTATTCAAAAATGCAGGAATATGGAGGCGGATTGCCGTGTAATTGTTGAATCTGAACCAACCCCTTTCCATAGTGCTAGTTCTGAGAACTTCTTAAGAGCAAAATACCATTGCATTGTAGATAATATGGACGGAACTCCTTTTTGTGTATCGAGTGTTATTAGTAGACCATATTTGGAAGTGTATCAGATACAAACTCCAAACGGTGTAGAGAGATTTGATATTCAGTATAAAGCTGGAGGGGTATTCCTTCCTGCCAAAGCCGCATCTAATAACGAACACACTGCGCAGATTCAGATGTTATTGAATGACGAGAGGACACTTCCAATAGTATTTGACTACAAACCATCTGACGAGATACATGAGAACCTTTATAATATGATTCGTTCTGCATGTGATGGACTGTCTATTCAGATAACAAATGTTGTAGAGCATAAGAGTGAGTTTAATGTAGTTTATTATATGAGGACAAGCGGATCCTTCTCATATATAAAAGTATACATTAATGATAACAATTTCGTCACTTATGCAAAACCAATGTCTATGCTTGGTACAGAAGATAATGAATTAGCTACGTTAATAAACGAAATAAAGGAACATTTGATTTAGTTACATATGGCTTCTTTAAAAGATACAATAAAATTATGCAAGGATGGCCAGGTTCAACAAGCTTACGAACTGGCAAAAGTTGATATGGATCAGCAGAAGCCTTGGGGGCAACTCGTGATGGGATGGTCTTTGTATTATTTGATAAAGAATGATGCAGAAACTGCAAATTATCTATCTTTGGTTTCTCACCTTGACGAGTTGCAATCTTTGACCAATTTGGCTGTAAGCTCGGAACCCGTTCTATTCGAACAGTTTTTATTCAAAGTCGCAGAATTTGTAAAAACCAATGTTCCCCCTACAGGTATCGACTCCCCAAGTAAACTATCTACTATTTTCTCTAAATTACGTAGCTATACATTTGATGCATCGAAAGGGTATTCCTTCCTTCTACAAAGCTTCATTAGATGTGACAGTTGGTCGGAAATGGCAGATTTCCTTGAATGGTGGAACTTAGACAAGTTGACACCAGAAGACTATATCCCATATCGTATGAATAATAGTCGTACCATCATGTCATTAGCAGAACGTGCTTTTATTGCCCATTCCAAGGCTCTGCTCCGATTGAATGACCTTGGCCGCATTGAAGAGTTTCTACCCAAGCTTGATGACCTGATGAACGCTCACCCTGAAATGACCTATCCTGGTTATTTCTATGGGAAAATGTTATTGTCATTAGGTAGTACACAAGAAGATGCATTAAAGGTTATAGTTCAATTCGCAAGAAGAAAGGTGACAGAGTTTTGGGTATGGCAGTTACTGAGTGATGTGTTTGTGAATGAGCCAGACAAACGACTCGCGTGCCTATTGCGTGCAGTGCATTGTCGCACACAGGAGAACTTCCTTGGAAAAGTACGCATAAAACTGGCCACCTTGTATATACAACGCAATCTACTCGGCCAAGCGAAGTTCCAGATAGACAAAGTGACACAATGCTATCTATCTCAGGGCTGGCACCTGCCGTATGAGGTGGATTGTTGGGTGCATCAACCTTGGATTAACACTGTATCATCATGCAATCAAGCACCAATAGATTTTAAGACCATCACTGATGAAATCCTTTGTGAGGGTACAGAAGAAGCTATAGCTATTGTTACCTACATTGACGCTAATTCACATAAGGCGACTTTGGTCTATGGTAGGGAGAAACGAATGACGCAAAAGCTGCGGTTCAAGATTGGGATAGGCGCTGTTCTAAAAATTTACTATATCACAGAACCTGACGGCAAACTCCGAATTCTAAATGCCGGTCAAACACGCTTCCCTTCTGATCTCGCATTTGCCAAAGTAGTTGAAGGTACAATAAGGAAACGGGCCGATAAGGATTTTGCCTTCCTGAAAAGCAATGTTAGCGATTTCTTTATAGCACCACAAATCGTGCGAAAATATTGCTTACAGGACAATGAAACTGTAAAAAGCCTTGTTGTCTACGACTATAATAGAAAAAAAGAAAGTTGGGATTGGACTTGTGTAAGTATAAATAAAAAGAAGAATTAATACAGATATGGAAGAATTGACTTACAATGCGAAAATCGCTGTAATCAGGGTTTTGACAGAGATCCTAAATGCTGATAACATTGTGCATGACAGTGAAGTCAAATATATGGAAGATGTCGTTAAGTCTTTTGGACTATCAGAAGGTTACAAGTCAGATGTGGATGTCATGATGACCTTACAAGCACTATCCACCATCAGAGAGTTGCCAATTGACCAGAAAGGTGAAATAGCTAAGATGATGGGAAAGATGATTGTGGTTGACGAAGATATCAACTATAACGAGGTAAAGCTATACAATGCCTTCTGCGAGTCATGCGACATAGAGCGAGATTTCAACTTTGAGGATTATGTAGGATGCTCGATGAGTGGTCCGTTTGTCAATCCTGAAGACTTATAAAATAGTTCTTAAATCTCCTCTTTTTTGAACTTGTATGAATGAGAAATTCAAATTACGACAACACTTCCTCCGCTAGTATCGCTGGGCATAGTTTAAATTGTTGGCATTTTTCTATAGAAAAATAGATATAAATATGTTATTTGGAAATAAAATTAAAGAGCTTAGAGAAGAGCAAGGTTTGTTGCAACGACAGTTGGCAGCATTCTTGGAGATAGACACACCAATGTTCAGTAAGATTGAGCGTGGTGACAGAAGAGCAAAGCGTGAGCAGGTTATCAAGCTTGCAGAATATCTGCATCAGGATAAAAAGGAGATGCTTACCATTTGGCTGGCAGACAAGTTCATTGATGCAGTTGAGGATGAGCAAGAACGTGACCTCTGCAACGAAGCGATTATTATCGCACAGGAGAAAATAAGGACGCCGTAATTATGGAGGTAGACATCTTTCCTCTATTCACAAAGGGCATTTATCGCAATTTAGGCATGGCCAGCATGGGGGTCAGAGCGACAACATTCAGGATGGTTAACATGCGGTTAAAATTCCTGCAACGGCGATTTGTGGTTTCTTATTTGTACCAACAAAACGTAAGCTGCTGAAAATCAGAATAGGTTAGATTCGAGGAGGTGAAGTAAAGAAGTAGTACAAAGAGTGCAGGCAGAGTTTTGCCTGCATTCTTTTTTAGTTATATAGTATGGAATCAACAAAAGTAGAACAAGCTATCGGACTTATTTTTAAGAAAGGCAGTTTGCTTCGCGACGAAAATAATTACGTAGGTTTCCTTGAACACAGATATGTATTCGGCTACCACCATGACAACACGTTGGTTGTGAGGTCTATAGACAACATGAATGACTGGTTGTTAGCTTACGTACAAT
>JAEEGL010316927.1_pt1 | contig 32890 bp, 25 predicted proteins | sample 9134231 | NCBI WGS metagenome assembly JAEEGL01 (sample SAMN16246548, study PRJNA631951) | gut metagenome | biome: gut microbiome; feature: rumen; material: fiber-attached | host: Bos | place: Iran: Karaj | collected 2018-10
GATCAGATAAGGGCCAAGTATCCCGGAAATGAGGAGAAGGTCCGCAAGATGGCTATCATCTATGACGGACAGGTTAAGATGGCACATCTTGCAATCTGTGCCGGCTTCTCGGTTAACGGTGTTGCAAGACTGCACACAGAGATCCTTAAGAATCAGGAGCTTAGAGACTTCTATGAGATGATGCCCGAGAAGTTCAATAATAAGACAAACGGTATCACTCAGAGACGTTTCCTCTTACACGGCAATCCGCTTCTTGCTGACTGGGTAACCGGAAGAGTAGGCGATGACTGGATAACCAACCTGCCCAAGATCAACAAGATCAAGGTATTTGCCGATGATGAAAAGGCTCAGCAGGAGTTCATGAACATCAAGTACCAGAATAAGGTTCGTCTTGCCAAGTACATTCTTGAGAATAACGGTATTGAGGTTGATCCCAGATCGATCTTTGATGTTCAGGTAAAGAGGCTTCATGAGTACAAGAGGCAGCTGCTTAACATCCTTCACATCATGTATCTGTACAATGAGCTTAAGGAACATCCCGAGATGGAATTCTTCCCGAGAACCTTCATCTTCGGTGCCAAGGCGGCAGCAGGCTACAGGACGGCAAAGCTTACTATCAAGCTTATAAACACAGTTGCAGATGTTATTAACAATGATGCATCCATAGACGGAAAGATCAAGGTAGTATTTATCGAGGATTACAGGGTATCGAATGCCGAGCTTATCTTTGCGGCAGCCGATGTATCCGAGCAGATATCAACAGCCAGCAAGGAGGCTTCCGGAACAGGTAACATGAAGTTCATGCTTAACGGAGCGGTTACTCTCGGAACCATGGACGGAGCCAATGTTGAGATAGTTGAAGAGGTTGGAAAGGAGAATGCATTCATCTTCGGTCTTTCGTCGGAAGAGGTTATAAACTACGAGAACAAGGGCGGCTATAATCCGCAGGAGATATTCAACAACGATCCCGATATCCGCAAGGTGCTCATGCAGCTTATAAACGGATATTACTGCCCGGACGATCCGGAGAGATTCAGGGATCTGTACAACTCACTGCTTAATACTCAGGTTTCATCAAGAGCCGATACCTACTTCATTCTTAAGGATTTCAAGTCCTATGCAGAGGCTCAGAAGAGAGTTGAGGAAGCATACAAGGATGAGAAGAGATGGGCTAAGATGGCAATACTTAATACCGCATGCTCGGGTAAGTTCACATCAGACCGTACCATCCAGCAGTATGTAGATGAGATATGGCATCTTGATAAGGTGACCTTAAGGAAGTAAACTCAGGAAGCATGGATTCCGGGGTTATAAAACAGAAACAGGAATAAACCAATAAGAAGATAAAGAAGCGGACGCCGTAAATTAAGTAACGGTGCCCGCTTTCTTTTATTATTATGACCTTTATGGTATGATGATTTAATAAACGTTTACGGAGATCTTTATGAATGATGATATGAACAGAAAACCAACAGAATATGATCCGCTGACTTTGACCGACAGAGATACGGGAAATACGTATTATGGCGGGGATCAGGGATGGTATAAGTCAAATACCATGGCTTTTGCAGGCTGTGGATCGGTTGCCTGCGCAAATATGCTGAGGATCCTTGCGCACAGATATCCCTCGGCGTTTGCGGATGAGAAGGTTTCCAAGGATCTTAAGACGTTAACGGACGAATCGTATTATAAGGATGATTTTACCGGTTTTATGGGAAGGATATACAAATCGATGTTTGTATTTGAGATTCCCATAATAAGACGGATATATGATGCGGTAAAGCGTGGGAACAGAGTATTTAAGGTGGTTCCGTCGAGCTTTGGAATGAGTCTTAACGGGTTTATACGGGGGACGCTTAAGTATTGCAGGAAACAGGGGCTTTTACTGCACGCGCACGCCATTCCCACAGCCTTCTGTTCATATGATAAGGGGCTGGATTTTATAAAAGAAGGTCTTGATAAGGCCGGTTCGGTAGTGATGCTTACATCGATGAACAGGCATCCGCTCAGGCTGTATTCGGGAAGGAGCGGGGAGCTAAATCAGGGCTATGACAGTAAAAAAGGCGTAAAGTCGCATTTTATGACGATAACCGGAATAGTGGATGGTGAGAATGGGAATAAGGGAGATGAACCGCTTATAAAGCTTACGACATGGGGACGTGTGGCAACGGTGCCTTATGATAAGCTGAACCGTTCCTGGCACAGGCCGTGGGCATATACAAGCTGCCTGTATTACTTCACTCCGGCAGAATCAGAGGCAGTCGTGAGGGCAGATATCAGGGAATCATATGTAACTTTGATAAAAGCAGTGTTAATGGGTCTGTTTGGATGGGTATTTATTCCGTTTGAGGGAAAGCATAAGAAGAACCGATAATATAAAGTAACTTTTGGAGAATGAAGCTTGAAAAAAGGATTATACGATAGCAATAAAAGCCGGAAGGTTAATACAGCCATTACTGCAGTCTGTATTTTATCGATGTTCATCACTGCTCTGATGATCTTAGGATGCAATGGGGGTATTACGGAGGATAAGATATCAGGTAAGGACACCTCAGCCGTGGCTTTGACAGAGAAACAGGAGCCGGTGATACAGCTGAAGGATTATGATGATGCGGGTGATCCGGAGAACGGAAGTGAACCGGAAGACTTAAGGAAGACAGACATAAGCGCTGAGGCGCAGAGTGACAGCCTTGCCGAAGATAATACCATAGGGGAAGAAGTAAATAATTTGGCCGAAAACTTCTATATAACAGAGATAACAGATGACATATTTGACCGGATATACGGCAAGTCATTTAAGGAAGACTGTACTCTGCCGCGTGAGGAGCTCAGATACCTCCATGTGCTTCATAAGGATATAAACGGAGCAGAGCATGAGGGTGAAATGATCGTAAATAAGCATATAGCCGAAGATGTGATGGATATTCTTAAGGAACTTTATGAAAATGATTATCCTATAGAGAAGATAAGGCTGGTGGACGAATACGGGGCAGATGACGAGCTTTCAATGGAGGATAACAATTCTTCCTGCTTTAACTTCAGATTTGTTCCGCATACCATGAAAATATCAAAGCATGGAATGGGTCTTGCGGTTGATATCAACACGCTTTATAATCCCTACATTACGACCGTTAACGGCAGGAGAACTGTCGAACCCGTGAATGCAGAGCCTTATACTGACAGGGATGCGAATTTTGATTATAAGATAGAAAAAGGCGACCTCTGTTATGAGCTGTTTACCGCCCATGGCTTTAAATGGGGAGGTGAATGGAAGAACAGTAAGGATTATCAGCATTTCGAGATACCTGATGATAAGATTAAGGAATGGTATTCGGACTGATATTAGGACCTGTCTGCCGCTCCAAGGTAATCTGCAAGGGCAGCCGGACATAAAGCCCTTATATGTGTTCCATCTGCTTCGAAGCTTTCCTCCAATATCTCACCTTCATTGTGTATCCGGCTTAAGATGCTTCCGGCGCTGTAAGGAAGGACTAAGTCAACCAGCCGGCTTCCTCTTTGAAGGATTTCACGCAGAGCGTCAAGAAGCTCCTCCATTCCGTAGCCCGTACGGGCTGAAATAAATATTGAATCACTTCCGGCATTGTTCTTTATTGTCAGCTCTTTATCCCTTATATCCGCCTTATTGTATACATACAGTCTTGGAATGCCCGCTACATCCAGTTCTCTCAGCGTATCCTCCGTGATCCTCTTATGCATGGTATAATGAGGATCGGATGAATCCATTACGATCAACAGCACATCGGCATATTTTACTTCCGCAAGGGTAGAACGGAAGGCCTTAATAAGATCATGAGGTATGTTCTCAATAAATCCTACCGTATCTGACAAAAGAAACGGCCTTCTTCCCGGAATTGCGATCTTTCTTACGGATGTATCAAGAGTAGCAAAAAGCATGTCTTTCTCAAACACCTTTTTTTCCGAGTCCTCGCCGTATGATGAAACAGAGGATTCTATCAGGCGGTTCATCAGGGATGATTTGCCGGCATTTGTATATCCGACTAAAGCAACAAGGGGATAGCCGTTTCTGATCCTTCCCCTGCGCTGTACCTCACGGGTGAGCTCTATCTGTTTAAGCTCCTTCTTAAGCTCTGTTATACGGTGCGATATCTGGCGTCTGTCAAGCTCTATCTGCTTCTCGCCGATACCCTTGTTTGCACGGCTTCCGCCACCGCCGCTCTGACGGCCAAGATGTTTCCACATTCCGGTAAGACGGGGCAGCATATATTGAAGATAAGCTGATTCTACCTGCAGTCTTGCTTCCCTTGTATGTGCCCTGCGCGAAAATATCTCAAGAATAAGATTGGTCCTGTCCCATACGGGAACACCGATGATCTTCTGCAGATTCTTCATCTGTGTGGGAGAGAGGTTTCCAAGGCATACGGCATATTCGGCTTCCGTTCCGCGGATAACGTAAGTAAGCTCCTCTGCCTTTCCCGAACCGATCCAGGTTGCGTTATCGGGATGGGGAAGGGACTGGGTAATGATTTCCTTCGTCTCAAGGTCGCATGCTTCGCAGAGATTCTCAAGCTCATTAACCGCATGATCGAATTCTTCATCATCTTCTGTTGTCCGGAGGCATACAAGGACCACCGGGATCAGGGAATCCTGTATTTGATTGTCTGTTTCTTTGTCTCTGTACATAATTTCCTATATAAACAATACGTATTTTGAACCTGTTCCGAATAGTTAGAGTAATTACTTTATTGAGTCTCCCGCACTGCTTATTTTCTTCATCAGCCATATACAGAAAGCAAGCGAAGGGAAAAATGTAAGCACATATGCAAGGGGCTGAGCCTCCTGTATTCCGCTCAGGCCTCTTAAACGGGACAGAATGATCAAAGCAGGTATGAAGAATATCCCGCTTCTTAAAGATGACAGTATTGAAGCTCCGGCACTATGACCGGTACTCTGGAACAGCATTTCAGTGACCATGGAAAGAGGAAGGAACAGAAGCGCCGCAAGGTTGAGCCTTAATGCTCTTGTACCTATTTCTATAACTCTCGGATCATCCCTGAACATGCCTATGACATTTCCGGAATGGATAAACATCGCTATTATGGCGATGCCCATCATGACCTCGCCTATGGCAAGCGTGAAATTAAAGCCCTTTTTCACACGGTCGTATTTCCCGGCACCGTAATTAAACGCACTTACCGGCTGAAAGCCCTGCCCTACGCCGAGCGCGACCGAAAATATGAAAAAGGATATCCTTGATACAATGCTCATGGCGGCGACAGCTTCATCGCCGTATACACCTGCATTGCTGTTTAATATGATCGTTGCAATGCTTCCAAGACCCTGTCGCAGCAGCGAGGGCAGGCCGGCCGCACATATTCTTAGTAACAGATCGTTGCCGGGTTGTACATTGCTTATTGAAATCCTGCAGGTGGTTCTGCCTCTTAAAAACATTGACAGAAGAATGAAGAAGCTGGTTATCTGGCTTATACAGGTCGACAGTCCTGCACCCGCCACACCCATTTTCAGTCCAAACATAAGTATCGGATCACCGACCATATTGAGTATTGAACCGGTCAGCAGTCCGATCATTCCTATGGCTGCCTTACCTTCATATCTTAGCACATTATTCATTGTAAAGCTGGCAGTCATGAAGGGTGTTGCTATCAGAACGTAGGTAATATACTGCCTGGCATAAGGAGCTATCGTTACAGTACTTCCCAAAGCCATGATAAGAGGATCGAGAAATATAAATGAAAGTATCGCGATCAGACCTCCGGCACCCATGGCAAAGAAGAAAGCCGTAGATGCGGTCTCGGAAGCTTTATCGGCATTTTTGGCACCGAGAAGTCTTGATGCTATGCTTCCTCCGCCCTGTCCGAACATAAATCCCACAGCCTGCACTATTGCCATGTAACCGAATACGATTCCCACGGCTCCGCTGGCTGAATTGCCCAGTCTGCCTACAAAAGCTGTATCTACCAGATTATATATATTCGTTACCAGCATGTTGATTATCGTAGGTATCGAAAGAGAGATTATCAGCTTCGGAATGGGGGTTTCCGTCATTTTCTTAAATTGTTCGGTCTGTTTGCTGTCAGGTACCATTGTTAAATATTTCCGATCTAAAATATATGTGCTGTTCTGAATCAGGTACATTATATTTTAGAAGAAATCCAAAATCAAGTTATTGAGCCGTTTCTTCTGTATGGCTTATTTACCATCTTTTGCGTTACAGATTGATTTGCCTGATGGCATCTTTACGGAAAGGAAGCTTCGGAATTCAGGAGTAAGACCGTGTAAATAGATTTAAATGCCTAAGACAGCGGAATTTTTTGTAACAATAAATAAATTAGGTATAGACATTTGGTATATTTCATTGTAAAATAATTTAAAATTAACTAAACAATCAAAATGAGGCTGTAAAGGGCGGAGTATGTCCTTTTGAGCCTCATTTTTATTTTTATTACAATCAGTGGATCGGAGGGTAAATGAAAATAAAAATGTTGGCAGGTATGCTGTTGACCGGCATGTCAATTGCGATATCGGGATGTACCGGGGGACAGAATAACACAGGGAAAGCGGTGGAAAACATGAGCCGGCAGGAAGCCGGTGCAGCGGAAACAATAGTGGAGCAGGACTACAGGGTAAGTTATGAGGGTATTGAGGCAAAAGATATATCTATACCGGGCGTGGAGGTACATGATCCTTCCATATTTAAAGATAAAGGCACTTATTATATCTTCGGTTCACATATGTCCGCAGCCAAAAGCGATGATCTGATGAACTGGAAGATGGTAGCTGATAAGTATATGAAAACCAATCCTGTATACGGTCAGATCTATGATGTGGCGGATAAGGCATTTGCATATGCGGGTGACAGGAACAGCCTTATAAAGACAGATGACGGATCGACTCATGTCTGGGCTCCGGACGTGATATTTAATGAGGAGATGGGTAAGTACTGTATGTATTACTGTACTACCTCCACCTGGAATGCATCGAACCTGTGCTTAGGGGTGGCTGATTCGGTCGAGGGACCTTATATATGGCAGAAACCTCTTATATATTCGGGTTTCAATTACAGTAATATAGAGGCTACGGATGTGCTTGAGTATGTAGATAAAGAGCGTGCCGTGAAGCGCTATATAAAGAACGGAGCATATAACTATGAGGATTGGCCGAATGCAATCGACCCGGCATTGTTTTATGATGAGGATGATCGTCTGTGGATGGTATATGGTTCGTGGAGCGGAGGTATATTCCTGCTTGAGATAAACAAATCGACAGGAGATGTTATACACCCAGAGGAAGATGAAGCAAATGAGGTGGATGCATATTACGGGAAGAGGCTTTTGGGAGGAGGACATATTTCAATAGAGGGTCCTTATATTCTGTACGATAAAGATTCGGGATATTATTACCTCTTTGTTTCGTATGGGTCACTCGTGAGTAACGGAGGTTATCAGATAAGGGTATTCCGTTCGGATAAGCCTGACGGGCCTTATACGGATATGAATGGAGAATACCCGAAAAAGAGTGCAATGCATGCGGGATACGGGCTTAAGATATCGGGAAATTATAAGCTTCCCGGCCTTGAAAAGGCATATATGGCAACCGGTCACAATTCTGCTTTTACAGATGATGACAGTAAGAAATATATTGTTTTCCATACCAGGTTTAATGATAAAGGTGAAAATCATTCGCCCAGAGTGCATCAGTTCTTCATAAATGAGGAAGGATGGCCGTGCGAACTTCCCTACCAGACTTCCGGAGAGTCCGTGTCGGAATCGGGATATGACAGGGAGGAAGTGACAGGCAGGTATTTTGTTACCAACCAGGGTACGGATATAAGTAATTACATAGCCAATCCTGTCATCCTTTACCTGAACAGGGATGGTAAGGTGAGCGGGCGCGAATCTACGGGAACCTGGGAGATAAGGGATGGAACGCCGTATATGTCGGTTACCATAGATAATGTTGAGTATACAGGACTTTTCTGCGGAATGAGGGATGAGGCTGGAACTGATGTGATGACCTTCAGCGCAGTGGGAGCAAACACAACCGTATGGGGAGTTAAATATCCATAAGATGATTAAAGAAAGAAGAGGATAGGATAATGATCAAAGAAACAGATTACAATAAACCGTGGATAGTACAGCGGGCGGATCCCTTTGTGCTCAGGGCTGTTGACGGAAAATACTATTTTACGGCATCCGTTCCGGAGTATGACAGGATAATACTCAGAAGATCGGATACATTATACGGACTGAAAGAGGCCGAAGAAAAGGAAATCTGGCATAAACATGAAAACGGTCCCCAGAGCATTCATATCTGGGCTCCGGAGCTCCATTATCTGTTTGGGAAATGGTATATATATTATTCGGGAGGGGATAAGGATGATATCTGGGCTATACGTCCTTATGTTCTTGAATGCACGGGTGATGACCCGATCAATGACAGGTGGGTGGAAAAGGGGAAGATGAAATGTGCGGAGAATGATGAATTCTCCTTCAGAGCGTTTTCACTTGATGCCACGGTATTTGAAGTTAACGGCATATGGTATTATGTATGGGCGGAGAAGGTTGGTGTAGGCAGACAGATTTCGAATCTTTATATAGCAAAAATGAAGAGTGGATATACATTGGATACTGTTCAGGTACTGCTTACAACTCCCGATTATGACTGGGAAAGGCATAATTTCTGGGTTAATGAAGGGCCGGCAGTTATACAACGGGACGATAAGATATTCCTTACCTATTCCGCAAGCGATACAGGGATATATTATTGTATGGGCATGCTGGAAGCGGATTTAGGCTCCGATCTTCTGGATCCCGGATCGTGGAAAAAAGAAAGATACCCTGTATTGAGCTCATCTGAGAAATACGGTATATACGGCCCGGGGCATAATTCGTTTACGGTTGATGAGGAAGGAAGGGATATCCTTGTTTATCATGCCAGGACAGAGACAGAAATAGAGGGTGATCCCCTATATAATCCGAACCGGCATACAATGCTTATGCCGGTTCGATGGAAGGATGGAAAACCTGTTTTTTCTTATGACTGAATTGTCAACTTTGTATAATGGGAGTGTAGCTTAGGCTTACGTTCAGATCCTGACCGTAATTGCCGAAGCTCTTCCCAAACAGAGTGAGTCCGCCGATGTGTTCGGAATCATCTTCTACAGCCATCCTCAATCTGATAGTGCTGTTGAAATCAAGATCAAGCGTATTTGTGGTCACATCCGAAATCTTAAGTCCGTCAAGGAAGGTTCCCTTTTTATTTATTACGATCAGCTTGAGAAGCCCGTACTGGTTCCAGTTGGGCGGCCACCAGTCGGGGGTAAACATTCCTTTTACATCTCCGTAATCACCGGGTGATGTCCATTTTCCCACCAAAATATCATTAATATAGAAGCTTATATCCGAAGGCCAGTCGTTGTTTATGCCGGGTGCCTCCGAGCTTATCTCCATCGAAAATGAGATCTGGATTATTTTATTGTTTCTCGGAATAAGGTTTGGTACCGTATATTCCACAAATCCCTTGGTAAACCACATGATTTCAGCGTTAAAACGATCGGGATGATTAAAATACCTTATATCATCCAATACTCCTATCACTGACTTGTCAGTAGCAAGCCCACAGGTGGGACAGATATCATGTGAAGTGAATTGCCCTACTCCTATCTGGGTTGAATAGGTGTTGGAATAGTCTATCGGATGCTCAAGTTCAACCAATATCTTGTCGGGCTTAACGGAGCATAACTTCTGGTTGCCATGCCCGGAAGACTCCGATGAGATCGTGATCAGGCCACAGTCTTCGAGCTTTTTGATATGAGATGTAAGTGCACCGTTGGTAATATTGAGCTGGGATGCCAGTTGGTTCATACTCATTTTTTCGTTATCCATCAGTGTATTTAATATCTGGACCCTGATATCCGACCCAAGGGCCTTGAATATTTCAAGACCTTCATTTAATGAAGTGATATGAAGCATATGAATTCCTCCCACGGAAGTACCATTCACTGTTACATTTTATTTAGTACTATGTAAATTAGTATAACATTATGTCTGCACAATTAAAACCTAAAAATATGTGTCTTTAGAGAATTGTAATACTATTTGGTTAACAAGCGTCAGTATAAATATAAACAAATTTACATTAAAGTCAAATAATGGAAATATTTTAACAGGCACAACATAGAATACTCGCTGATTCCTTGTGAATATACACAAATACGGAAGTTTGTTTTTGTACAGTATTCACTAAAATGTAAAATAGTTTACTAAATACTAAAATAATCATTGACGAACTAAACATGGTCAAGGTATAGTGTAAGTGTAAGGAACAGGAAAAGCTCTTTATCCGGTTGTCACAGCCTCATCAACCTGTAAGGAGCAGACCGGGTTTCGTATAAGCAGAAACTAGTTTGGTTTTTAAAGGAGGAAATATGAAGAGGAGATTGTTAGGTTTTTTGTTGTCAACAACGATGATGATGTCACTTCTTGCCGGCTGTGGCGGTGGGAACGATGCAGCAGCGCCCGCCGGAGCAGCCGATGAAGCAGTTGAGGATGCAGAGGAAGCCGCTGAAGAGGTAGCAGAAGCAGCAGATGATACCGAGCAGGCAGCTGAAGAGGAAATACCCACGAGTACTTTTGGTGATGCAGGCGGAACCCATCTTGAGATGTGGACATTCGTAGAGCTTCACGGGCAGCATTACGGAAAGATGGCTGAGATCTGGAATGAGCAGAACCCGGATGAGAAGATCGAGATAACCTGTACCACTTATCCATATTCAGATATGCACACCAAGCTTCTTACATCTCTTGAGGCGGGAACAGGCGCACCGGACATATGTGATGTTGAGGTTGGTCAGTATCCCAATGTGGTGGCAGGTCTTGATCAGTGGCTGGTTCCACTTGATGATTATGCCAAGGATTATATGGCAACAATGGTTCCCGCAAGAATGCAGACCTATCAGGGCGAAGACGGACACTATTACGGAGCTCCCTACCATGTAGGAGCAACAGCCATGTTCTATAATGCAAATGCGATGGCTGAAGCAATGGGAATCTCACAGGATGAGGTTATCAAAAAGATTGATGCGGTGAAGACATGGGATGATTATACGGCACTCGGCAAGGAATATCTCGAAGCTCTCGGAGAAGAGGGTAAGTGCTTTACAAGTGTTGATACCGGCGGTGTTGACTGGCTGTGGATCGCAATGGCCGAGTACGGTGATGACTGGACAGGCGGATTTGAGAATCCGGCAAACGTTAAGCTTGATTCCGTAAAGAATATGCTTTCTCTCCAGCAGCAGTGGTTAAAGGATGGTTTCGCAATGATATCACCCGACGGACATGTTGACCTTGAAGCAGGTTTCCAGAATATCATGGACAAGAATATAGTATCTTTCCCGAAGGCGCTCTGGTACATGAGCCGTTTCACAAACTATATGCCTGAGGAAAAGGGTAACTGGTATATAGCTAAGTGTCCGGTGTTTGAAGAAGGTCAGAAGTGCTCGGTAGGTATCGGCGGTACCGGTACAGTAGTAACCCAGCAGTCAGCAAATACTGATCTTGCAGCAAGGTTCCTTTGCTGGGCCAAGATGTCGGATGAAGGTGAGCAGAATATCTGGGATACACTCGGATTTGATGTATGTAATACAGCTATGTGGACGAAGGATTCCTTCGCTCATGATGATAACAATCAGTTCAATCAGTTTTTCATCAACTATCCTTATGATGTGCTTAATGACATCGGAATGGATAACATCGGCAAGATTTCGGTTGTGGCAATAAGCCCTACGATCAACGAATATGCCTGCACAACCACACTTAACGAAGTTCTTGAGGATCCTTCATACAGTATAGATGACGCTCTTCAGGAGTTCCAGGATGCTGTGGATATGGAGCAGTAGTATATAGTAAGATATTACAGGAAACAGACATGGATTAACAGGGGATGCCGGCTATGATCTCCGGCACCCCCTTTTATCTCCTTTGACAGGAAGGTTTTGAGTCTGGGGAGAAATTGATTTCAAAGAAAGAAGGTGCAGGCGATGAAGAATAAGAATTTTCTGTATTCCCAAAAGGTGGCTCCCTATGTTTTTGTACTGCCTTTTATTCTGAGCTTTGCCATATTCTGGATCTATCCGCTCATTACTGCATTTACGATGAGCTTCCAGGATATAGGAGCAATAAAGAAAGAATGGATCGGATTAGCCAATTATACCAAACTGCTTAAAGACAAGGTATTCCTTATTGCTGTAGGCAACAGTGCGAAATATATGTTCTTCACACTTGTGCTTCTCATACCTTTTCCCATGCTCTTTGCAGTTCTCATTGACTCAAATGTTGTTAAGGCCAAGGGTGTTTGGAAAGCGATCCTGTATATGCCGGCATTAACTTCGGTTGTTATTTCCGGTACCCTGTTTCGACTGATGTTCACCGAATATAAGACGGGACAGATGAACCTCATAACCCAGGCGCTTGGGTTAGGAACCTATAAATGGCTGAAGAACGGCTGGTCAGGTATGCTGGCGCTGTTGATCCTCGCCTGTTGGAGATGGACCGGTGTGAACATGCTGTATTTCCTTTCGGGCCTTAAGGCCATCGACACCTCATTGTATGAGGCGGCTGATATAGACGGTGCTTCTCCTGTTCAGAAGTTCTTTTACGTAACTCTTCCGTTGCTTAAGCCTACCTCGATATACGTCCTTACCATTTCGGTATATGCAGGACTTTCAATGTTCCTTGAGTCATATATGCTGTGGGCGGGCAACAGCTCACCGAATAATATCGGTCTTACGATCGTAGGTTACCTGTATAAGCGCGGTATAGAGAAGAATAATATGGGATATGCGTGTGCGGTAGGTGTGGTTCTGCTTATCGTGGCACTTATCATAAATTTTGCCCAGCTTACTCTGAACGGTACATTTAAGAAGGAGGAGGATTGATCATGTCTGAAATTAAAAACAGTAGTCTTTCTCATTCACCCCAAAATATGGTCAAGACAATACTTGGAACGGGTTTTTTTGTGGTACTGTGCGGGATAATCGCATTTCCGGTTCTTGCAGGTCTGCTTGCTTCATTCCGTCCCGGTACCGAACTTATCAGAAGAGGACTTGCCATAGATCTTGATCTGAGTACCATGACACTGGGAAATTATAAGTATCTGTTTGGTGGAAATGCAGACAGTCAAAAATATTTTATGTGGTACAGGAATTCTCTTATTATCACGCTGGTTTCCGTGGTCCTTACGCTTTTTATATGCTTCTTTGTTGCATACGGATTGACCATGTATGATTTCAAATTCAGAAACCTGCTGTTCACGCTTGTTCTTGCAACAATGATGGTGCCTTTTGAGATACTTATGCTGCCGATGTACAAGGAGATAATAGCTCTGAAGCTTATTGATACTTATACAGGTGTGATAATCACCGGCCTGTGCAGTGCATCGACTATCTTCTTTTTCAGGCAGTATCTCTCGGGACTTCCCAGAGAGCTTCTTAGTGCAGCAAGGATCGACGGCGCAAATGAGTACTTTATCTCAGTCAAGATAATACTTCCGCTTACCAAGCCTGCCTTTGCATCGATGGGTATTCTGTCGGCAATGGGCGCATGGAATGCAATTCTCTGGCCTCTGCTTGTTCTTAAGGGAGCCGAGAAATTCACGCTTCCGATTGGACTTAATACATTACTTACACCTTACGGTAATAACTATGACGTATTGATCGCGGGATCGATGTTTGGAATACTGCCAATATTTATAATATTCCTGATCTTCCAGAAATATATAATAGACGGTATGACAGCAGGCGCAGTTAAGGGCTGAGACAGGAGGGATTATGGCAAAACTTGTAATAAATAACGAAAGCAAGAAGAGTGTGATAAAAGAAGAAATCTACGGACATTTCTCAGAGCATCTGGGAAGGTGCATATATGAAGGCCTGTATGTGGGGGAGCATTCCGATATTCCGAACACGAACGGAATGAGGAATGATGTTGTGGAAGCTCTCAGGGAAATGAAGATTCCGGTGCTTCGCTGGCCGGGCGGCTGTTTTGCCGATGAGTACCATTGGATGGATGGTATCGGCCCAAAGGAAAAACGCAAGAAGATGATAAACACTCACTGGGGAGGCGTTGTAGAGGATAACAGCTTCGGAACGCATGAGTTCTTTGAACTGTGCAGACAGCTTGGATGTAAGACCTATGTAAATGCAAATGTAGGCAGTGGAACTGTAAGGGAAATGAGTGAGTGGGTAGAGTATATGACCTTTAACGGGGTTTCTCCGATGGCTGATCTGCGTAAGGCCAACGGCCATGAAGAGCCCTGGAAGGTTGACTATCTGGGGGTGGGTAATGAGAATTGGGGTTGCGGGGGAAATATGCGTCCGCAGTTCTATGCCGATGAATACAGAAGATATCAGACCTATGTCCGTAACTATGAGGGTAATATACCCATTAAGAAGGTATGCTGCGGACCGAACGTAGATGATTATGAATGGACGCGCAAGGTACTTGAGACCTGCTTCGATCATAGTCTTCCCGCACAGCATGGGTTTATGGACGGCCTTTCTCTCCACTATTATACCTTGCCCGAAACCGAAGATGACTGGAATTACAAGGGTTCTGCCACTGACTTTACCGAAGAGATCTTCTATCAGACGCTTAAGAGGGGCTCTTTTATGGAGGAGCTTATCACAAGACATGGAAATATAATGGATGAATTCGATCCCGATAAGAAGATCGGTCTTATGGTTGATGAGTGGGGAATATGGACTGATGTAGAGCCCGGTACCAATCCCGGATTTTTGTATCAGCAGAATACAATGAGGGATGCATTGGTTGCCGGTATGACTCTTAACATATTTAACAAACATGCGGATCGTGTGAAGATGGCTAATATTGCGCAGCTGATCAATGTTCTGCAGTCGGTAATGCTTACGGAAGGGGAGAGGATGATCAAGACTCCCACCTACTATGTTTTTAAGATGTACAGTGACCATCAGAATGGGTATCTCCTTGCGAGTGAGCTCCTTGATAACGGAACCGTAGGTGCAGGTAAGAACGAGCTGCCTAAGGTATTTGAATCGGTATCCGGGAAGGAAGATGTTATAACGATAACGCTTACAAATAACTCTCTTGAGTCATCGGAAAATGTTGAGATCCTGCTTACAAATGACGGAGGAGCATATAACGTATGTGCAGCCTCCTGTGTGACCGGTTTAATGAATGCCCACAACACCTTTGATGCCCCGGATGCTGTTAGGGAGGAAGAATTCAGGGATTACACCAAAACGAAAGACAGTATAAGAGTCACTCTTCCGAAGTGTAGTGTTGTTGGCATTCGGCTTAAGAAGTAAAAGATCTTCATGAAGCAACATTGACTGCCGCAATAGAAGAGACGAACAGTACATATGATACTAAGGCAAAAAGGTAAAAAAGCTCACGATCAGCATAAATATGCTGTTTGCGGGCTTTTCTTTATTGAAGAGTATGTGGTAATATTTACTTCATTCCGGCTTGATTTAAGATTTTCCGCATCTTTTTCTAAGAAGTTATTGAGGTCAGTCCAATTCAGTCTTTGAACACTGTTTTGTGAGAATAAGGCTTGCAGTATAAGGGTTGCTGGGATACAATACTATTTTAGGATAGTATGATTTTTAAAGAAATAAATACAGCAGGAGGTTTTCATGGTCACATTAACGGAAGGCGGAGCATGGCTTATCAACGGGAGGGATATCATCCCGGATATTGAGGATGCGCTGTCAAAGGTACAGGCGGCAGCAGGCAGGCAGATAACCAGGGAAGAGGCAGCAGAGAATACGATCGCTTACGGTATTCTTAAAGAGCATAACACATCAGATACAATGGATAAGCTTAAGATACGGTTCGATAAGCTTACCTCTCATGATATAACCTTTGTAGGAATTATCCAGACGGCAAGAGCTTCGGGACTGGAGAAGTTCCCGATGCCGTATGTGCTGACGAACTGTCATAACAGCTTATGTGCAGTCGGTGGTACTATAAATGAAGATGACCATATGTTTGGACTATCATGTGCCAAGAAGTATGGCGGAGTATATGTTCCTCCGCATCAGGCAGTCATCCATCAGTTCGCCCGCGAGATGCTCGCAGGATGTGGCAGGATGATACTTGGTTCTGATTCACATACAAGATACGGCGCACTCGGTACAATGGCAGTCGGTGAAGGCGGACCGGAGCTGGTTAAGCAGCTTCTTAACAGAACCTATGATATAGACAGGCCGGGCGTTGTAGGAGTATATCTTACGGGTGCTCCGAATCCGGGTGTCGGTCCGCAGGACGTTGCGCTGGCAATAATAGGAGCTGTATTTAAGAACGGTTATGTTAAGAATAAGGTAATGGAATTCGTGGGACCGGGTGTGGCATCATTAAGCGCCGATTTCAGGATAGGTATTGATGTTATGACCACTGAGACCACATGTCTGTCATCAATCTGGAGAACAGATGAACAGATAGAGGAATTCTACGACATACATGGAAGGAAGGAAGAGTATAAGGAGCTTAATCCGGGTGATGTGGCTTATTACGACGGAATGATAGAGATAGATCTGAGTACCGTTAAGCCGATGATCGCCATGCCGTTCCATCCGAGCAATACCTATACTATCGATGAACTCAATGATAACCTTCTCGATATCCTTGATGATGTTGAGAAGAGAGCGCTTGTCAGCCTTGACGGACAGGTTGAATATACCCTTAAGAATAAGGTCAGAGACGGAAAATTATATGTGGATCAGGGTATAATCGCAGGCTGCGCGGGTGGCGGTTTCGAGAATATCTGTGCGGCAGCCGATATACTCGACGGTGCAAGCATTGGATATGATGAGTTCACGTTAAGTGTTTATCCTGCATCAATGCCTGTATATATGGAGCTTATAAGGAACGGCTGTGCTGCCAAGATAATGGAGACGGGAGCAGTGCTTAAGACAGCCTTCTGCGGACCGTGCTTCGGAGCGGGTGATACGCCTGCCAATAATGCATTTTCGATAAGGCATTCAACACGTAACTTCCCGAACCGTGAGGGCTCGAAGCTCCAGAACGGTCAGATTTCATCGGTTGCTCTCATGGATGCGCGCTCTATTGCCGCAACGGCTGCGAATAAGGGATACCTTACCGGTGCAGACAGGTTCATTGAAGAAGGTACTCTTAAGAAATATAAGTATCATTTTGATAAGACGATCTATGAAAACCGTGTATTTGATTCTCATGGCATTGCTGACCCGGATGAGGAGATCAAGTTCGGTCCCAACATAAAGGATTGGCCGAAGATGAGCGCTTTGCCGGAGAACCTGGTGCTTCGCTGTGTATCGGAGATCCATGATCCGGTTACGACAACGGATGAGCTCATCCCATCGGGTGAGACTTCTTCATTCCGTTCCAATCCCTTAGGTCTTGCAGAGTTCACTCTTTCAAGGAAGGATCCTAATTATGTAGGTCTTGCCAAGGAGATCAAGAAGGCAGAGGATGCAAGGATAAGCGGTGGTCATCCATGTGAAGCCAATCCTGATGTTAAGGGTGTAATGGATAGTATCAAGAAGAAGTTCTCTGATGCAGACAGGACTAACACAGGCTTTGGAAGCACTATATTTGCAGTAAAGCCGGGTGACGGTTCTGCAAGAGAACAGGCAGCTTCATGTCAGAAGGTACTCGGAGGCTGGGCTAATATTGCCAATGAGTATGCCACCAAGAGGTATCGCAGCAATCTTATCAACTGGGGTATGCTTCCCTTCCTTATCGAAGAGGGAGAACTTCCGTTTAAGAATAAGGATTATCTCTTCTTCCCTGGAATACGTAAGGCGGTTGAGGAGAAGGCTCCGGAAATAAAGGGATACGTTGTCGGAGATGAACTGAAGGAATTCGTTGTAAGGCTTGGCGATCTTACGGATGATGAAAGAGAAATAATCCTTAAAGGATGCCTTATAAATTATTATGCCGGATAAAACCACCTGATAATGGAGACAAACATGGATAAATACCTGTACTATTGTGAAAACTGCGATAAACTGTTCAAGCTCAGCAATAAAGGGAAGAAGGTTAAGTGTACCAGATGCGGATCCAAGCTGAAGGATCTTGAGATAACCTCAACGGATTATGAAGCTTTAAGCCCGGATGAAAAGGAAGTCCTGAAAATGTGGACTGTGGTAGAAGATACTCAGGACGATGCCGGAACCGATGCAATAAGCCGTGGGGCTGATAAGATCGATGAAAAGAATGAACAGCCTGATCAGTCTGCAGCTATGTTCGGATTGGAGACGGAATCATCGGAGCCTGATACATTGTTTGCCGGTTCGGGGAGCAGCCTGTTCAGCAGTATAATGTCGGAAAAAGATAGTGAACCGAAGGCTGAGCCCATGCAGGATACAGCGGCGGATGACGGCTATGGACAGGATGATACGGGACTTGATTCCGGTTCTGATTTCGATGGGGATCTGGACTTCTTCTTTGAGAATCAGGATGAGGGAATACGTACACCGGGTATTTCATCCGATAAGGGCAGTGGTGAAGGTGCGCCGTCTTCCAACGAGAAGAAGCTTGATTCAGGATCCGATTACGGTATGGATGATGATTTTGGAGCTCTGTTTGATGTTGGTGACGATGATGATTATTCCGAAGCAGATAAAAGCACAGGTTCGTCAGCTGATACAGGCAGCATAAGTATAAGCAAAGAGGATAATTTATCCAATAATAACGTTAATATAAGCAATAACAGCGGTGGCGACGGAGGATTCTCTTTCTTTGGAAGCATGGGCGTCGATAAGGGTGTTACTACAAGTTCATCGGCTTCATCGAGCTTTGTGGATATTTCCGGAAGCTCTGATATGAATGGCAGTACAGGATCGAGCTTCTTCGATGCGGGCAGCAGCACAGGATCAGGCGGAGGATCGGGTTCGGGATCAAGCTTTTTCGCGAATACCGGAAATGAGCCGCTTTATGATAATATGAGCCCGGCTGCATCAGGTGCATATGTCGAGAAACCTGCAGTAACAGGCGGGACGATGTACAGTGGGCCTAAAACGACAACGGCTGTATCGAGCGCTTCGATGGGTGAAGATTCTGTAATGAAAACGATAAATGCTCTTTCATGGGCACTTGCATTACTTCCTTTGTTTCTGAGTGCTTTGGCCCTGATCTTGTCGAAGATTGGTATAGAGATGAGTACTTTTATTTCTAATGCCTTTTATATTGCAGTAATATCGACAGACTGTTATTTCCTGAGTCAGATGGGAATAAAAGTAAGCTGGGGATACAGGCTTGTCGGTTTCCTGTTTCCACCGGTATACTTGTTTAAAAAGGCAAAAATCCTGGGCCAGAAGAAGACCTATGCTATCGTCAGTCTCATAATATTCATTATGTACTTATTGTTGATAATATTGCTGGTTGGCGCTATGTACATGGTTGCATCTTTTATTTCGGCATAGATATGCTGTAACTGTTCATATTTTAAATTTATGTGCTGTTCTGAATAGTTATATTTCAAATTTAGATGGAAGTGAGTCAGGAGAAAATGAGGAAAGATTCTTCTGACTCACTTCGTTTACTGTAAATTAGCTTGCAACGTCCAGGTGCTGAATAGTGCCGGCCTGTCCGTTTTCATATAAAAACATGCCTGTCTTGCGGATTACCGCGTTTACATTATTGGTCATACTGTTATTAAGAGAATAGTTGGTGGAAACGTTTCCGAGGTAAATGGCGCCTACACCTTTCTCAGACAGTCCGTACATCGAAGAGCTTCCGTCCTCGTTTATTGAATATATAAGAAGCTTATTCCATATGGGATCGGCTTCGTCAATCCAGCCGTTACCGTCGGAATCATAGGCTGCAAGGTCTTTAAAGCCATCGCCGGATTTCGTTCCGAACAGCTCGTTTCCGTTGTTTATCTCACCGTCTCCGTTTCTGTCAAGAGCCAGGAATCCACTGCCTTTATTAAGCATTGATATATTATCCTTTATGCCGTCACTGTCGATGTCAAACATGAATTTCTGATCGGATACATTTGCGATATCCGTATCAAGATTGATAACAAGAGGATCGCACAATTTGCTGATATCCAAAGTATGCTCTCTTTCATAGTATTCTTCAAAGCTTCTGCTCATTTCGAAGCTTAAGTTAAAATCAAGCTTTCTTCCGTCTGCCGTAACGACTGTGCCTGTTGTCTGATAGCTTAATTCTTCGCTTTCCGCAAAGTAGTGTGCCTCATAATTTTTCAGGGAAAACATTGAATTAAGAGAGGAACGCATTCCTGAAGATATCATATTCCCGTAGTATGGATTATTGATGCCGGTAAGGAAGCTGCCGGATCCTTTACTGTCAGAAGTGTCATCTAAGGCTTCCCGAAAGTTCTTCGTATCGACATCATCATCTGTCTCACGTCCGAATAAAAGGCGCAGAAGATAGATGATACATTCGGTCTTTATCCTGTTCATTGCACTTTCTTCGTCGTGATTATGGGTAATACGGGAGGTTCCCATGGTTTCAAAACGCTTCATCAGGTTTTCCATGGAGCTCTGGAAGCTCCCTTTGCTATCCGGAGAAACCTGCCTGCTGTTGCTCTCGTTTACCGTAATATTTTTGTCAGGCGCTGCGGCCATGGCACTGCCGCTTATGCCGTAAGCGTCCATGCGTAAAGAGGAGTATCTCCTCACGGATTCCATTCCTACCGTACTGCTCTGAATGATCAATAAGTAGCCCCCTTTAGGTAAGAACACCGCCACAATCTCAATGTCTGCTTCCATGTTAACAAATCAAAAAGAGCATGACTTAAAGCAGTATCCGTTCTGCTTATCGTCTGCCCTCCGTGGTCGATGCATTGAAGTCTATGTTCATTGCTGCAGGTATGAACATATTAAGTTAATTAATTGTCTGTAGATGGAAATCCGCGGAATTGATTCATCTGAATATTATATCGGACATTTGCTGTTACACTTAACCCTTTCTTGCCTGCTTATCCCGATAGCGCAGATCTGAAAGCAACAAAGCAGCTAGTCTTCTTCGAGTACCTGGATCTCAAGATAATCGAAATCGATGGAATCAATGAAGTTGTCCATGTAGAAACGGCATTTGGAATGGCGTTTGAATTCGGCTGCGGTTGCATCAAGCCAGATGGGACGGCTTAAGTCGAATTCATTGCACATTTTCTCAAGAGAACCGAATACTTTATGAGTCCTTGTATCTTCCTCGCAGTTCTCGATCACAATATCCTTCAGTATTCTGTTGTCCTTTATTAGTTTACCCCAGATGCGCATAACTGCTCCACGATCAAGCATCGTGGAGAGCCCGTCGGCTTTGAGACATCAAGGAAATCCGTAAGGATTTCTACTTATACAGCTCCACGATCAAGCCTTGTTAAATGTTTACATATTTTTTTGGTAATCTATCAAAAATATAGTTATAATTCATAAAAACATCGTGCATTTTTTCACAAACTATGTTATACTAAATCGAAGTTATTTGTCCATATTTATTTTGAGATTTTTATTTAGTCATGCAGTGAGGTAACAGGGGTGGAGTACAAACCTAACGGAGTGGATCAGGTAGATGACTGGCAGACCATGATCCTTTTATATAATTCGGCACTTAAGGAAGTAGGAACCAAGCTGGAGATACTTAATGATGAGTTCCAGCACATTCATCAGTATAATCCGATAGAGCATATTAAATCGCGTGTTAAGACATCGGAAAGCATCGTAAGGAAGCTTAAGAAGAGAGGCTATGAGTCTACTCTTGAGAATATGCAGAAGTATGTAAATGATATCGCAGGTATTAGGGTGATATGTTCATTTACGTCGGATATTTACAGGGTTGCCGATATGCTGGCCAACCAGAGCGATGTAAAGGTGCTGTACATAAAGGATTATATTAAGAATCCCAAGGAAAGCGGATATAAGAGCTATCATATGATAGTCAGCGTTCCTATATATCTGTCGGACAGCGTGATCGATACGAAGGTAGAGGTCCAGATCAGGACGGTTGCCATGGATTTCTGGGCAAGCCTTGAGCATAAGATGAATTATAAGTTCGATATGAATGCTCCGGAAGAGATTAAGAAGGAGCTCTATGAGTGTGCTCAGATGGTGTCGGCACTTGATGAGAGAATGCTTCAGCTTAACGAAGAGATCCGGGAAGCAAAGAAGAATGGGGATGTGAAATAAGCTTGAGGAGGCTTACACAAGCCGGAACAAGAGATTGTTCCGGCTTGTATCGGGATTAGGCATCATCAGGGATATACTCCTCATATAATACAGGATTAAACAAAATCAAAGATTTAGCAGAAATAAAAAACTGCCTCCTTTCAAGCAAGCTTGAGGAGTCAGTTTTATTATTTCTGATATCCTGTATTATATGAGGAGTGCCCAGGTGGATGAGAATCACCTGGGCAATATTATGAAAAAATCTATCAACTTTTCTCTTCTTCTCTCTTCTGTTCAAGTAAAATATTAGCAATATTATATGAACAAATAATGAACTAATTATTAACAGATAGTTAAAACGCACAAAAAAGATCAGATCAAAGATTCTTTTATATAAGATTTTACCAAAAACAGAAATCCTTGTTTTTCTCATTTAAAGATGTTAATATTTATATAACTATGTGCTTTGAAGCAGATGGGCAGTATTGTTTGGGATGTAACGAGAGAGAGGAATATTATGGAAAGCAGTATCAGCAGGATAGCCAGCAGATTTGAAAAGAATCTTAATTTAAACAGGAATCAGGCATCAAGGGAAAGCCAGGACAGGGCAAGAGCGGAGAGGGAAAGAGATTACGAGCGCAGGAGAATGATGCAGAATTCCGTAACTCCCGAGCAGATAAGGGATGTAGTGCTAAACAGCAATGAGGAACAGCTTGAATCGATCCAGGACATGTTCTATGATGCACGCCTGGAGAGGGATTCATCAGATAAGGAAATAATCCGTGCTGTTGACGGTAATTCCAAGCTTCTTAATAAAAACTGGCGTCTTCTGAATGATATAAAGACAGAGATGGACAGCGAAGAAAGGATCGATATAAGGAGCCTGTCCGAGGAGAATAAGGAAGAGATATTAAAAGCGGTACTGTCAAATACCGATATTCTTAATAAGGTACTTGACAACACGGAAATAATCTCGCTGATAAAAGAGGAGCTTGAATCCAGGAGTTCTGAACTGGTTACACTCATTAAGGAAGAGATAATAGACAAGAAGGCTGAGGAAGAGCAGGAGAAGGAAGATAATACCTTCGATAAGGCGACTGCCGAGAAGGCATTTATAGACCTTGAGGATCATGTCCATAAGGAAAACGTGAAATGCTACAGGAATGTGCAGAATGCGCTTGCAGAGCAGGATGCCCAGACCTTCGGTAAGATAAATAGGGAATTCTCAAGACTTAAGGGACTTGTGATCGCGGCGCTTGTGTTCGGCATTGCGGATCTTGCATTTATGCTGTGCTGGTATTTAAGGATCATATGATATAAAGGACTGCAGGGCAGGGATTGTCAGAGGATGTGGGAAATCCTTATGACAAAGTAAAATATGGGGAATACTCGGGGTAGAAACAGTTTTAAATATGGGGAGACAATTAATAAGGATAATCAAATATAAGCATGTCATCACCATGCTGGTAATGGGGATACTGGCATTTGTGGTCGATTTCGGAACGGTCGGTAAGGTGACGGATGCAGGCAGCCAGATAACCATCTTTGTAAACGGCAATGCCGTAGGGGTGGTTTCGGACACTGCAGATGTGGAAGGCATGATACGTGAAGCAAGAAGGAGGCTCGCCTCCCAGTCGGATGAGCTGGTGCTTATAAACTGCGATATAAGGACCAATGCACGTACGGACGTATTCACTAAGCCTGATGATGAAGAGACCGTTATCACAAATATTTACAATGTTTTCAGCGATAATGTTTTTAAGACGAAAGAACCGGTATATGAGGTTAAAATAAACCAGTTTACCGTTAATCTCCGTACTGCCGGGGAGGTTCTTAACCTGCTTATAAGAGCCAAGAGCCGGTATGATGAGAATGGTGATTATGATGTTGATCTGGTACTTGATCCGACGAGGGAACTAAATGTACTGACAGCACTGGTTGCTAAATCGGGAGAAAATGATACAGATGAGGATACTCTGCTTCCGGTTGCGGGTGTATCTGCCAAGGTCGACAGGTTCTTTAGTGAAGCGTTAAGACAGGATGTTTCGGAGTTCCATTTCGGCGTAAAGAGTCTTGATTTCGGGGAAAATGTTGAGGTTGTAAAGACATATGCGGATCCTTCCAGGATAAGTACGCTTGAGGAAGCCATCGATCTTGTAACGAAGGAACAGGAGAAGAGCAAGATATATGAGGTCGTGGCGGGAGATTCACTGTCAGTTATAGCCCAGAAGAACCATATGTCGGTTGATGACATACTGGCTCTTAATACTGAAACACTCCCTAATATCAATGCAATGATCAGGGTGGGTGATGAGATCAAGGTTAATTCCCCGGAGCCTGAGCTGTCGGTTATACGTACAGAAGAAGTATATTACGAGGAAAATTACAATAAACCAATTGAATATATAGATAATGACCAGTGGTTCACGAATGAGAGCAGGGTGTTAACCGAACCTGTTGAGGGCTTCAGAAAGGTAGTGGCGGATGTCACATACAGAAACGATACCGAGGAAACGAGAGAGATCATATATGAAGATGTAGTGGTTGACGCTGTTGCCAAGGTAGTCGAAAGGGGTACCAAGCCGCTGCCTACATATCTTAAGCCTATATCCGGCGGGCGTCTGACATCCGGTTTCGGAAGAAGAAAAGCACCAAAGAGAGGTGCATCCACCTATCATAGGGGTATAGACTGGGCAACGCCTGTAGGTACGGCTGTTTGCGCATCATCCGGAGGAACCGTTATAAGAGCCGGATGGGGAAGCGGATATGGTTATGTTGTTATGATACAGCATCCCGACGGTAAACAGACAAGATACGGACACCTTAGCAAGATACTGTGTAAGACAGGACAGACGGTTAAGCAGGGACAGAAGATCGCGCTTTCGGGAAATACAGGTGTAAGTACCGGACCGCATATCCATTTTGAGATACTTGTTAACGGTGTACAGGTTAACCCGATGAAGTATCTGAATTGACAGATATGCCTATAGGCTTCCGTATGATGTTGTTTTGGTTTGTAAGAGGTGTAGAATATTAAAAAGACATTGAAGTAATAATTCTGTAACAATTAACAGAAAATCTGTTCGCATTTACAATAAGGGATAAATAGAGTAAAATAATTAATTGATTTTAATAGCTAACGGATGAGCAGTTAGGGGAAAACAGTGGAACAATATGTTGTAAGGGGCGGTAATCCCCTGGTAGGTGAGGTAGAGATAGGCGGAGCGAAGAATGCGGCACTGGCAATACTGGCTACGGCTGTAATGACAGATGAAACCGTCATTATCGAGAATCTCCCGGATGTAAGGGATACCAAAGTACTTATTAAAGCGATGGAAAGCATCGGCGTTATCGTTGAGCATCTTGACAGACATACGGTTAAGATAAATGCCTCCATGATAACGGATCATACTATTGATGATTCCTATATTAAGAAGATACGGGCAGGTTATTACATGCTCGGAGCTCTGCTCGGAAAGTATAAGGATGCAGAGGTGGCACTTCCGGGCGGATGTAACATAGGAAGCCGTCCCATAGACCAGCATACCAAAGGATTCAGAGCACTGGGAGCTGATGTAAGGATTGCAAGGGGTCTTGTGAGTGCATCGGCTGAGCGTCTTGTCGGAAATCATATATATCTGGATGTAGTTACGGTAGGTGCCACGATCAATATCATGATGGCGGCGGCTCTTGCAGAGGGCAAGACCATTATCGAGAACGCAGCCAAAGAGCCTCATGTCGTAGATGTGGCGAACTTCCTTAACAGCATGGGTGCCAATATTAAAGGCGCAGGTACAGATGTAATAAGGATAAGAGGCGTTGAGAAGCTTCACGGAACGACATATTCCATAATACCTGATCAGATAGAGGCCGGAACCTTCATGTTTGCGGCAGCAATAACCAAGGGTGATATAACCATTAAGAATGTAATACCCAAGCACCTTGAGTCAATAACAGCCAAGCTTATAGAAATGGGCTGTGAGGTAGAGGAGTTTGACGACCAGTTAAGGATAGTGGCATCAAAAACCTTGAGACATACGCATGTAAAGACTCTTCCGTATCCGGGCTTTCCTACGGATATGCAGCCACAGATAGCAACGGCGCTGTCGGTATCGGACGGTACCTGTGTTGTAACGGAGAGTATTTTTGAAAACAGATTCAAATATGTTGACGAACTCCTTAAAATGGGAGCAAACATAAAGGTTGAAGGCAATACGGCAATAGTAGAGGGTGTAAACAGGCTTTCGGGAGCACCGATAACAGCACCGGATCTTCGTGCAGGTGCGGCACTTGTCATGGCAGCTCTGGCTGCGGACGGTGTATCCACGGTTGATGATATCTTCTACATTGAAAGAGGCTATGAGGATTTCCCCGAAAAGTTAAGGAGCCTGGGTGCCCAGATAGAAAAGGTAAATACTGACAGGGAAATACAGAAGTTCAGACTGAAGACGGGCTGAGAACCGTCGGTAAGTTCATAATAAATCCAAAAACCAAACCGCAGGATTCAGTTCCTGCGGTTTTTTATACGAAGGTTTCTATATAAATATCTGTTTCCTTGCTTAGATCCACGAAACGGTTTCTACACTGGATCATCGGACGGGAGAGGGCAGTCTTGTTCATGAACACCACCTCGCCTTCCATTCCGTTGCTTAACCGGACGCGGTTTTTGATATAGGTGCTTGCTATGTGTTCAAGGAAGATAAGTATGAAATGACTGTCATACTTGTTAAGGCCTTCCGATTCGAATATGCCTATAACCTTGAACGGACACAGAGGTCCACGGTACACACGCGCTGCGGTCATGGCATCATACACATCGGCTATCGCAACTATCTTGGCATATTTATTGATCTTATCTCCGGTAAGTCCGAGCGGATATCCGGTTCCGTCGCATCTTTCATGATGCATCAGAGCTGCTTCCTTGACATCATCATTAATATTCTCATATTCCTTAAGGATCTTATATCCCTGAAGAGTGTGAGTCTTTATTATGTTATACTCATTGGGTGTCAGCTTGTCAGGCTTTCTTATTATCTTATCGGGCACTACCAGCTTGCCGATATCATGCATAAGTCCGCACAGCGTCAGCTTCTCCACTTCCGAGGGCGGAAGCTTCAGCCATTTGGCAAATACATTGCAGATAAGGCCTACGTTGATTGAATGTGCATAGGTCATATCATCATACTGACGCATGTTATGGAGCATGTCGAAGATGGAGATCGTGCTTGACTGCGCAGTCATAAGATTGGATATGTGATCAAACAGTTCCTCGGTATTTATCGGTGCCCTTTCATCAACAATGGATCTTAAGTTCTGTTTGAAATTCTCTGTGGTCGCGATAAAGGTCCTTTCGAATTCCTTGAACTCCTTGCTTGCCTTGATCCTCTCAGAATAAGAAGGTAGGTCAAAGGGAGAGATCTCATCCGCATGCTTAACCTCTTCGTCCTTCACCCTTACGGCCAGAACGGAATAGAACTCAAGACGGGTGATCATCTTGTCTGTAAGCACTGTATTGTTGGGCACGACCAGCTGGTTATTATAGGAATAGACATCCTCAGCGGTAGTCATTCCGGGAACCAGATCCGAGGTTCTTATTCTTCTCATTGGATCACCTGTTTGGAGTTATAAATATTGCAGATCAAACTGCATAACTACTCAAAATAAGTATAAAAATATTCACGGGAAAAGTCAACGAAAAACGCCTTGACTTTACTATATAAAGATGTTAGTCTAAGCTATGATAACAAATTAAATATTGTAAGAAAATCTCTTATTCAGAGTGGTGGAGATACATAGGATCTGTGAAGCCACGGCAACCCCGTAAGGAAGGTGCCAACCTGAGCGAGTAATCGAGCAATAAGAGGGTTTGATTATCATAGAGTAACGGATCCGCTTATGCAAGCGGATTTTTTGTTTTTGTTAAGCTTTGCTTTAACTAAAGAAAGGAGAAAATATGGAAAAATACTTATTTACTTCCGAATCAGTGACGGAAGGACATCCCGACAAGGTCTGCGACGCTATTTCGGATGCGATACTGGATGCGTGCATGGAGCAGGATCCGATGAGCCGTGTTGCTTGTGAATCAGCCTGCTGTACAGGCTTCGTTCTGATCACCGGAGAGATAACAACCAAAGCCTATGTTGATATGCAGAAGATAGTACGTGATACCGTTAAGGAGATCGGATATACCAAGTCGGAATATGGCTTTGACGGCAATACCTGTGCGGTTTTGGTTGCGATCGATGAGCAGTCGGACGATATCGCAATGGGAGTTGACAAGGCGCTTGAAGCAAAGGAAGGAACGCTTACAGATGAGCTTGATACAGGAGCAGGCGATCAGGGAATGATGTTCGGTTATGCGACCAATGAGACAGAGGAGTATATGCCTTATCCGATCTCACTGGCCCACAAGCTTGCAAAGAAGCTTACAGAGGTTCGTAAGAACGGAACACTTAAGTATTTAAGACCCGACGGAAAGAGTCAGGTATCGGTTGAATATGATGAGAACGGCAAGCCCTTAAGACTGGAAGCTGTCGTACTTTCCACCCAGCATGATGATGACGTTACCCAGGAGCAGATACATAAGGATATTAAGAAATATGTCTTTGATCCCGTGCTTCCCGCAGAGCTTATTGATGACAATACCAAGTTCTTTATCAATCCCACAGGCCGTTTCGTTATAGGAGGGCCTCACGGAGACGCCGGCCTTACCGGACGAAAGATAATTGTTGACACCTACGGCGGATATGCACGTCACGGCGGCGGAGCATTCTCAGGAAAGGACTGCACCAAGGTTGACCGTTCGGCTGCATATGCGGCAAGATATGTTGCCAAGAATATAGTAGCGGCAGGCCTTGCAGACAAGTGTGAGATCCAGCTCTCCTATGCCATCGGCGTTGCACAGCCTACTTCCATCATGATAGACACCTTCGGAACAGGTAAGGTATCTGACGATGAGCTTGTTAAGATAGTACGTGAGAACTTCGACCTTCGTCCTGCAGGTATAATAAAGATGCTTGATCTTCGCCGTCCTATTTATAAGCAGACAGCTGCATACGGGCATTTCGGACGCAATGACCTTGATCTTCCATGGGAAGCCCTTAACAAGGTTGATGACCTGAAGAAGTACTTATAGTTATATTACTCTATTGTAAATATTATAAGGTATATTGTATAATCGTAATAGCGGACTTTAATCCGTGGGGGTACAGGGTATTGACTCTTAGGATATGCGAAAAGAAGGTGTTGTTATGGAACGATTAATAGGAACAGTATCAAGAGGAATCAGGGGGCCGATAATACGTCAGGGAGACGATCTTGTTGATATAGCGGTAAGCTGTATCATGGATGCGGCCTCAAGTGAGAATATCAAGATAAGAGACAGGGACATTATAGCGCTTACCGAATCTATCGTAGCCAGAGCACAGGGTAATTATGCTACTGTTGCGGATATAGCAGATGATGTCAGGAAGAAAACGGGTGGTGGTTCGGTAGGAGTTATCTTCCCCATTCTTTCACGTAACAGGTTTGCCATCTGCCTTAAGGGTATAGCAATGGGATGCCGCAAGGTGGTACTGATGTTAAGCTACCCCAGTGATGAGGTGGGAAATGCGCTGCTTACTTACGATCAGCTGGATGAAGCGGGAATCAATCCTTACAGTGACGTATTAAGCCTTGACAGATACAGGGAGCTTTTCGGTGATAATAAGCACGAATTCACGGGAGTGGATTATGTTGATTATTATTCAAACATCATTCGTGAAGCCGGTGCCGATGTGGAAATAGTGTTTGCCAATCAGGCAAAAACAATATTGGATTATACCGATTGTGTAATAACATGTGATATCCATTCAAGGGCAAGAACGAAGAGAATACTTACAAAAGCCGGAGCAAAGACGGTTCTGGGGCTTGATGATATACTGAACTCACCGGTTGGTGACAGCGGATATAATGAGAAATACGGGCTTTTGGGTTCGAATAAGTCCACAGAGGATAAGGTTAAGCTGTTCCCGAGAGACTGCCAGAGCCTGGTTGAAGATATACAGAAGCAGATGCTTTCCCTTACGGGCAAGCATGTTGAGGTAATGGTATACGGTGACGGAGCATTCAAGGATCCCAAGGGCAAGATTTGGGAGCTTGCGGATCCGGTTGTTTCACCCGCATACACAGATGGTCTTGTAGGAACACCCAATGAGCTTAAGCTTAAATATCTTGCGGATAATGATTTCAAGCATCTGTCGGGCCAGGAGTTAAAGGACGCTATAACAAGAAGCATTAAAGAGAAAAATAAGGATTTAAAGGGAGATATGGCTTCTCAGGGTACTACGCCGAGACAGCTTACAGACCTCATTGGTTCGCTGTGCGATCTTACCAGCGGATCCGGAGATAAGGGAACACCGTTCATACTTATTCAGGGTTATTTTGATAATTTTACTGATTGAGAGGTTGGGATTATGATCTTATTTGTTGGAATCGTATTTATTGTTATTGTGGTAGCGGTAGTTGTTTCCGCAGTTACATCCGTAATATCGGCAGTTGCGGCAGAAGAGGATATAGAAGACTAACGCCTGCTTTAAGATGACACCGGAGTATGAGCTGCTTCTTTGCGATAGACTTAAAGCACGAGAGGGCATATGGATAAAGAATATATTATCAACTGCAAAAGGGATGAAACGGTTCTGGAGGCACTAAGGCGGCAGGGCATAATGATAAGGGCTTTCTGCAACGGAAGGCATACCTGCGGAAAGTGCCGTATTGTGCTTGATGAAGAAAATATGACAGAACCGGCCTACGAGGAGATGTACCTTCTTACCGATGAAGAGAATGCCATGGGTGCAAGGCTTGCATGCTTTGTTAAGCCCAAGTCGGATGATGTTGAGAACCTTAAGGTAACGATCCTTGATATGCTTGAGAGCGAAGCTCCGATCCTTACGGGTACAGATGAGCTGTCAATGTCCTTCAGTATGGGGGATATTTCCTTTGTGGCCATAGACCTGGGAACAACAACGATCGCCGCCAAGATGATCCGTGGCGGAGAGGTTATATATACCGGAACAAGGATAAATTCGCAGTGCAGCTACGGAGCAGATATCGTATCAAGGTGCGAGGAGGCTATAAAGGGCAATTCGGAGCAACTGAGTGAATGCCTTATGGATGATATAAACAGTATCATCGATGAGCTTCCGGAGACTCCCTCCAATGTAATAATTACCGGTAATACTACCATGATACATCTGCTTATGGAGTATCCTGTGGCTGAGATGATCAATTATCCTTTCAGGCCGTATTACACGGGATGGCACAAGAAGAACATTATGATGGACTCTGGTAAGGTTATTCCATGGACGATCTTTCCCAATCTTTCCGCATTTATCGGAGGAGATATAGTTGCCGGACTGTATTATTGCGATTTTACCGAAACAGACAAAGTGAACCTGTTTGTTGATCTTGGAACGAATGCTGAGATCGCACTGGGAAACAGAGAGCATATTCTTACCGCATCAGCGGCGGCGGGCCCTGCATTTGAGGGAAAGAAGCTTAATGTTGCGACTGATGTCATCAGGTGTATGGCGGATCTTAGGAGAAACGGGATCTTTGATGAGAACGGCGCGCTTAAGGATGCGTACTTTGAGAGCGGATATGAGTATCAGGTTCCGGGTACCGATAAATATGTGACGGTAACCCAGAGAGATATAAGGGATATACAGATCGCCAAGTCGGCCATAAGGGCGGGCATAGAGCTGCTTATGAGGCTTTACGGTGTATCCATGAAGAATATAGGCAAGATGTATATATCAGGCGGAATGGGACACGGACTTGATATAAAGAGTGCTGTTGAGATAGGTCTTATACCGAGGGAGCTTGAATCGAAGGTAACTCCGGCGGGTAATACATCACTTGCGGGAGCCATAAAATACGGTGATAACAATTTCAACGATGCCGATATAGAAGAGATTATATCGATCAGTGAAGAGATCAGACTGAGTGAGGAGAAGGAATTCTCGGAGTTATATTATGATTATATGCAGTTCTGATCAATACTGCTTATTTATTCCCCGGAAGTTTTGCAGGCTTCCGGGGTTTTCTTATTGGACTTTACTATTGACTAATTTGTTAAAGTACGCTATATTTTTCGTGATGGGGATAGTTATGTAAATCAGACAAGACAGGGGAAGAAATGCAAAGCAGGGGAAAAATCAATCGAATTATTGCCGTTCTTATAACAGCCATGCTGATCTCGGAATGCAGGGTAGTGACCTATGCTGCTCAAATGCCGTACCCGGAGGGGCCGGGTTATAACAATGATGCCCCGTCAGGTGTTCATGAACCCGAAGTGGATCTTCAAAAGCTGTTATCTTCAAACAATCCTTTTGATACAACCGAAAACGGACAGAATGTGACTTCGCCGGATCCTGTGCCTCAGACAGAGCCTCCACAGGATAATACTGCTACTGCGCCTTTCACGGTTCCTTTCGCCCCGCCTGATGTTCAGCCTGTAGTAGATCTTCAGACACTGCTCAGCCAACTGTCAAACCCATTATTAAATCAGGGCATAATAAATCCCCAATACCCGGCAGCGCCTGCACTGCAGACTCCTCAAAAGCCCGTGGAGCAAAAACCTCAGACGCCTGTTGAACAGAAGCCGGTTGTTATACCCGGCTCTGTCAGTGACAGCGCGATTTCGAAATATAAAAAGGATGAATCAGGAAAAACAGGAAGTGAAGAGAACGCGAAGAC
>JAEEGL012115125.1_pt1 | contig 32889 bp, 35 predicted proteins | sample 9134231 | NCBI WGS metagenome assembly JAEEGL01 (sample SAMN16246548, study PRJNA631951) | gut metagenome | biome: gut microbiome; feature: rumen; material: fiber-attached | host: Bos | place: Iran: Karaj | collected 2018-10
AATCTTCATGAAGTCCTTGTCGCTGACGGGGTGCGGGATGTTCTCGGGCAGGCTGAAGGGAGTGCCTTCGGCGGGCTCAATACGCGGGAAACTGACGGTGTGGGGGCCACAGCCGTAGTCCTCTTCCAGATGGCGTGCATGCTCCATCAGGGCGAGAATCTCGAAGCGGTAGTCGACAAGACCGAAGAGGACACCGATGCCCACATCGTTGATGCCGCCTTCCTGGGCGCGGTCCATACAGGTGAGGCGGTAGAGATAGTCGGCCTTGGGGGTGCCTGCAGGGTGGAATTTAGCATACTCGATGGGGTCGTAGGTCTCCTGGAAGCAGACGTAGGTGCCGATGCGCTCAGCTTTGAGCTTGGCATAGTCCTCGACGCTCATGGGAGCGAGCTCCACGTTGATGCGGCGGATGGTGCTGCCTTTCTCGTCCTTGGCGGCATAGCAGCGGCGGATGGCCTCGACCATGTAGTTGGCATCGTTGCGGGGACTCTCGCCACAGATGAGGAGGGCGCGCTTGTGTCCCATGCGCAGCAGGTGGAGGGTCTCGGTCTCAATCTCGTCGAGGGTGAGGATTTTGCGTTTCAGCGCCTTGTTGTCGCGGCGGAAACCGCAGTAGACGCAGTTGTTGACACAGGCGTTGCCGGTGTAGATAGGTGCAAAGAGCACCAGGCGGCGGCCATAGATCTCGTCCTTGCAGTACTCGGCGGTGTCGAGAATCTTCTGTATGTCGGCTTCGTTCTCCACACAAAGGAGTTTGGCCACATCTTCGAGGTTGAGGCCTTTCAGTTTGCGGGCTTTGTTGAGGATGTCGTTAAGTTGCGACTCGGAGGGTGCGTTGTTGTCGAGCATCCCGTACAGCTTGTCGCGGTCGATAAAATTTTGATGTCTCATTATAAATAATATTTATTGTTTTGTCAATACTGCTTTGGAATCGACCCCGGCAAGGCGTCCCAGACGGCCGGTAAGGGCATTGATGCGGTCGGGCGATCCCTCGACAATAAGAGAGATGACAGCCACCGGTCGCTCGTGGAAAGGCAAGCCCTGACGACACATAATAATATCGGAAAATTCGGAAATGAGTTGGTTGATTTCCGCCGACCTTGAACGGTCGAGTATGAGTACAGTTATTGTTCCTATTCTCTTCTCCATCAGGTGTTAGGCTTTTGGGTTAGACGAATATTGTTATCTTTTTTCTGCTGCAAAGATACGAAGAAAAAACGGATTAGCAAGAATGAATGTAATTTTTTCTCGTTTATCCACAAAAAAATCGTATATTTGCAGTCTCAAACAAAATCAAACAAAGCAACCTATGTATAACTATATTAAGATAGAAGAGAAGCAAGCGGTAATGGTGCTGACCATCTCGGCGCCCAAATCGCTCAACGCCCTGAACAGCGAGATACTGGCCGAGCTGAACAGTTTTCTTGACAGTTTCGACTGCAACAAGTACCGCTGCCTGATAGTGACAGGCGACGGCGAGAAGTCGTTTGTGGCGGGTGCCGACATCAGCGAGATGGCCACCCTCAATGTGCCGCAGGGTCAGACCTTCGGCAACCGCGGAGCCTCGGTGTTCCGCAAGTTCGAGACCCTCCCCGTGCCGGTTATCGCCGCTGTCAACGGTTTCGCCCTCGGCGGAGGATGCGAACTGGCCATGGCCTGCGACATCCGTATCTGCTCCGACAATGCCAAGTTTGGCCAGCCTGAAGTAGGCCTCGGCATCATCCCCGGCTTCAGCGGCACCGTGCGCCTGGCACGGCTGGTGGGCATGGGCATGGCCAAGCAGCTCATCTACACCGGAAAGGCCATCAAAGCCGACGAAGCCCTGCGCATCGGACTGGTGAACGCCGTGGTGCCACAGGCCGAGCTGATGGACAAGGCGCTGGAGATTGCCAACCAGATAGCCGTCAACGCCCCGCTGGCCGTGAAGGCCGCCAAGCAGTGCATCAATGCCACCTACGACATGTGCATGGACGACGCCATCCTCTACGAGAATGGGGCTTTCGGCAACTGCTTCGCCACCCAGGACCAAAAGAACGGCATGAAAGCCTTCCTGAACAAGGAAAAGGTGGTCTTTGAAGGGAGATAATCGGAATAATCAGAGTAATCAGAGTAATCAGAGTACTCAGAAAACTCGGAAAACAATTCAACAACAAAAATATCTATATCATGAAAATCTGTGTTATTGGAACCGGCACCATGGCCAAAGGTATTGTCAAAGCCTTTGCCACCAAAATGCCTGTCGTAATGAAGAGCAGAACCCAAGCCAGCATTGACAAAGCCATGGGTTCTATTTCCAAATCCTATGCCAAGCTCGTTGAGAAAGGCAAGATGACCCAGGAGGCCGTCGACGCCCTGCTCGCCAACATCACCACCACCACCGACTACGCCACCTTCGCCGACGCCGACCTCGTGATTGAAGCCGCTGTCGAGGAGATGCAGCTGAAGAAAGATGTGTTCACCGAGCTCGACAAAATCTGCAAGCCCGAGACCATCTTCGCCACCAACAGCTCCTCGCTGAGCATCACCGAGATTGCCGCCTGCACCCAGCGTCCCGCCCAGTTCATCGGCATGCACTTCTTCAACCCCGCCGACCGCATGGCATTGGTTGAGGTGATCCGCGGCCAGCTGACCAGCGACGAAGTCTGCAAGTGCGTCATCGACCTGGCCACCTCTATCGGCAAACAGCCCGTCGAGGTGAAAGAGGCTCCCGGCTTTGTGGTGAACCGCATTCTTATCCCCATGATCAACGAGGCAGTAGGCATCCTGGCCGACGGCATCGCCAGTGCCGAAGACATCGACAAGTGCATGATGCTCGGTGCTAACCATCCCATGGGACCCCTTGCTTTGGCCGACCTCATCGGCAACGATGTGAACCTGGCCATTATGGAAGTCCTCTACAAAGAATTCGGCGACCCGAAGTACCGTCCCCATCCCCTGCTGCGCAAGATGGTCCGCGCCGGTCTGCTCGGCCGCAAAACCGGCGAGGGCTTCTACAAATATTGATTGTCCCGTCAACAAACAAAACAGGAGGAAAACCGTTGAGTTTTCCTCCTGTTTTATTTTACCCCACATCAATTCATCGGCAAGGCCACTGGCAGACGATATGTGACAAAAAAAATCCCGCTGCCCAAAGGGGTGCGGGATTTAAGAGATATATCTTAATCTCAATTAGTCCATGATGGTGTTCCAGTGGTGGACATCCTCGGCCTCGCCCAGCTGAATGGCGCGGAGGGCGTGGTAGAGCTTGGTGCTCCAGGGACCGGGCTCTTTGCCGAAGTTGTAGCTCTTGCCGGTCTCGGGGTCGTCGAGGCGCTCGATGGGGCTGATAACAGCGGCGGTACCGCAGGCACCTGCCTCCTGGAATCCGGCCAGCTCCTCAACGTCGATGGGACGGCGCTCAACCTTCATGCCCATATCCTCGGCAAGCTGCATGAGGCTCTTGTTGGTGATGGAGGGCAGGATGGAAGTGCTCTTGGGAGTGATATAGGTGTCGTCCTTAATGCCGAAGAAGTTAGCAGCGCCGGCCTCGTCGACATACTTCTTCTCCTTGGCATCGAGATAGAACTCGCAGGCATACTGGCCACCGTGGCAAGCCTCGACGTGGGCACGGAGAGAAGCGGCATAGTTACCACCCACTTTGTAGATACCGGTGCCCAGAGGAGCGGAACGGTCGTACTTGCGGGTGATGACATAGGGATTGGCTTTGAAGCCGCCCTTGAAGTAAGGTCCGACAGGAGTGACGAAAATCACAAACAGATACTCGTCGGCGGGCTTCACACCCACGGTGATACCGGTACCGATGAGCAGCGGACGGAGGTACAGGCTTGCGCCAGTGCCATAAGGAGGAATGAAACGCTCGTTGAGCTTGATGACCTTCTTGCACATCTCCACAAACTTCTCGGTGGAGAGTTCGGGCATCATGATGCCGCGGCAAGTGCTCTGCAGACGCTCGGCGTTGGCCTCGGGACGGAAGATACGGATCTTGCCATCCTTGCAACGGTAGGCCTTCAATCCCTCGAAAGCCTCCTGGCCGTAGTGCAGGCTAGAAGCAGCCATGTGTATCTCGATATGTTCAGAGGAGGAAACCTCGATTTCACCCCACTGGCCATTGCGATAGTAGCAACGGACGTTATAATCGGTCTTTACATAACCGAACGGCAGGTTCTGCCAATCAATATTCATGCTGTTATCCATAATTTTTGTATTTAAAAAAAAGTGGTCCCACTTGGGCTCGAACCAAGGACCCACTGATTATGAGTCAGTTGCTCTAACCGACTGAGCTATGGGACCAGCTTTTCACCTCTTGAAATCGGGTGCAAAGATACACATTTTTTTTCATTCACAAAGAAAAAAGTGTCGTTCAAATCAAAAAATAACAAGTGTCCTCATCTGCACACCAAAACCTCCCCCTTCCTGTCGGCATACGATTCTCCTCACCTATCTGCCTTCTACAACCAGCTTGCGGGTGGCGGTTGCCTCGGGGGTGGCGAGGGTGAGAAAATAGGTGCCTGCTGCCAAACCACGTGTGTCGATGGTGATGGACTGTCCTGTGAACGGCGTGCTGAATACCGAATGGCCGGCGGCATCGTGCAGGACAATCGTACAAGAGCAGTGCGAGGGCGTACCGAGGGTGACTGTGACCGATTCCTTGGCAGGATTGGGTGTCATACTGAACAGCCCGTCCTGTGCTGTGGCGATTCCCTCTGGCTGTCGGTTGCCAAAGAAGTAGACTGGCTCGCTCCATCCGCCCCACACAAGGGTGTCGAAGGGAGCGGGATGGCAATGCCTGCTGCATTGCGCCCTGATATAGGCCGCATACAGCACGGTGGTGTCCCAATCATAATTCAACACATACGGTGTAGTGTCGGCATCATACAATGGATTATCGTCAGGTGACCTATCCGCAGGCCCCACCGAGATCTGGAACCGTTGCTGCGATGGTAGCCCATACCACCCGAATTCCACCTGCTGGCTGTCGATGGGATACACACCAAAGTCCGGCACACGTTCGCACGTAAGCGTGTCGGGGTTGCATGGGGGCTGTTCAATAATGGGGACCATTCCTATCCACGCACGAGAAGGTCTAAGGAGGTCTGTTTGGTAAGTTCTATCATTGAATAACACACCTATTTCATCAAATGGGTATGGGATATGGCTATTACATATATCTTGTACATTAACCAGATAGACATATCCAGTAATGTCGGGATCTTGTCCTATATAATTATGGTGAGCCTGTCCGTCTACCCCATACGTTTGAAAGCCGACAAAGAAAGTGTCGGTAGCAATGAACGGCGTGTCGAAATAGAACTCGTAAGCTTTTACAGTGTCAAAATATAAATCTCCGTCACAACCTGTTTTTGTCACACCCCTTCCCACAAACATCATATTGCGGTAAGGAATGGAGTCGTTCCATCTCACATCCCTTTGCAGCGTCATAAGCGTCATTCTTTCGAGGTGTTTGTTGATGGTATAAAGTTGTGCACTTAAATCCCTCTTGGCGGTATCCTGTCCCCAAAGTAATATAGCGATACCGTATATTACTGTCGGAGTGTCCACAAGAAAAGGCCGGAGAATTGCTATAGGAGAATCCCTTTTCCACACAATATACGGAGATACTCTTCCTGGATACCGTCCAACCTGACAAGCTCCCAATGGGGGGATTGGCATTTCCATATAACCCGAATAGGGGTATTGGTAGACAGCCTGACAGTGGGCAGCAGCACCCGCTACAAGCATTATGGCAACAATCAGAATCCTCTTCATAAAGCATCAGTATTTAGATTCATTCTTCATTACGATTTCGATAAACCTCAACATTACATTCTCTCTGTGTTTCCAGGCTTTCTATAGGACAATCCTGTTTCCAAGCATCAATGTTCTTAGAAGTCTGTCTTACATGCATTTAGTTATTACATCTGAGATGACATTTTATTAATCAATACATTAAATAACCATCCACACAATGATACCATCGACAATTCAACGTGCAAATATACATTTTTTTCACAATCCACACAAAAAAAAATGAAAAAAGCAAAAAAAATGACACTTGAACACAAATCGGTCATCAGGGTGTATGGATTGAAAAGCCGGTCTGAAGACCGATTTGGTTTAAAGCTTTTGAATAAAACTTTCAACAATTCAATAAAAATTTGTACCTTTGCAAATTTAAAAACGACACTTTCATATGGGTAGAATCCTTGCAATCGACTATGGCATAAAGCGTACGGGCATCGCAGTGACCGATCCGGAGCGTATCATCGCCACCGGTTTGACCACCGTAGCCACCCCTACCCTATTGCAATTCCTGCACGACTATTGCCAAAAAGAGCCCGTCGACATCTTCCTCGTCGGGCAGCCCAAGCACATGGACAACACCCCCTCGCAGTCCGCACGCATCATCGAGCCCTTCGTGCAGCAACTTGCACAGGCCTTCCCCGACAAAGAGATTGCCCGCATCGACGAGCGTTTCACCTCCAAACTGGCCTTCCAAGCCATGATCGACGGTGGTCTGAAGAAAAAACAGCGGCAGGACAAAGGCTTGATCGACCAAGTCAGCGCCACCATCATGCTGCAAGACTTTTTACGAACACAATAAATTACACCCAATGCTATATCCCATCATTGGCTACGGCCATCCCACCCTGCGCAAGCAAGCGCGCCCCATCGACAAAGACTACCCCGGCCTCGACCAGCTCATTGCCGACATGTACGAGACCATGTACAATGCCGACGGCGTAGGTCTTGCCGCACCGCAAATCGACCTCAGCATCCAGCTGGTGGTCATCGGTTTCCGCCCCTACGACGAGAAGACCGACACCTATCTCGAACCCGCCGAGGAGCACACCCTCATCAACCCCGAAATCCTCGAATACAAAGGCGAGAAGCAATACTTCAACGAGGGCTGTCTCAGCATCCCCGACATCCATGAGGATGTCCTCCGTCCCGAAGGCATCGTCCTCCGCTGGTACGACGAGAAGTGGCAACTCCACGAAGAGGAAATCCACGGCATGTTTGCTCGCGTGGCACAGCACGAAATCGACCACCTCGAAGGCAAGGTCTTCACCGACCGCCTCAGCTCCATCCGCAAAACCATGCTCAAACGCAAACTCAACGATGTCGCCGCCGGACACGTGCGCACACACTACCGTATGAAACCGAACAAAAGATAACACATAATACATCATGAAACGTATCGCAACAGTCATAATCCTTGCTGCAACCCTGTTGGTTGCCTGCGGCCCCTCCCGCGAAGAACGTATCGAACAGATTGAGGACTTCGAAGACTCCATCTTCGAATCCGCCGTTGCCGCCGACGAAACCACCGCCGACCAACTCACGGCCCTCTACACCGCCTTTGCCGACAAATACCCTGACGACACACTCACCCCTCAGTTCCTCTTCAAAGCCGCCGAGGTTCAGAGCAATGTCCTCCACACCGACGAGGCCGTTGCCCTGTACGACCGCATTATCAACGACTATCCCGACTTCGAGGACCTGCCCATCTGCTATTTTCTCAAAGGCATAGCCTACGAGTCCGACAGCCAGTTCGAAAAGGCACGCCAAGCCTACCAGACCTTCGTCGACAAATATCCCGACCACTACATGGCCGACCAGACCCGCAAGATGATCCCCCTTGTCGGCAAAAGCACCGAGGAGATGCTTGACGACATCCTTGCCGCCGCCAACGACACCATCATCGCCCGCTAACCACCCTTCACCCTCACAGTGAGCGACATCATCAACATACTGCCCGACAGCGTGGCCAACCAAATCGCCGCCGGCGAGGTGGTCGACCGTCCCGCCTCGGCAGTCAAGGAGCTCCTCGAGAATGCCCTCGACGCAGGCGCCTCCAAGATACAGCTCATCGTCAAGGATGCCGGCCGCACGCTCATCCAGGTCATCGACAACGGCTGCGGCATGAGCGACAGCGACGCCCGTATATGCTTCGAGCGCCACGCCACCTCAAAAATCCACAAAGCCGACGACCTCTTTGCCATCCACACCATGGGCTTCCGCGGCGAAGCCCTTGCATCCATCGCCGCCATCGCACAGGTGGAGCTCAAAAGCCGTCTCCACGACAACGAACTCGGCACCCTCGTCCTCATCGAAGGCAGCCAGGTCAAGGAGCAAAGCCCCTGTGCCTGCCCCTGCGGCACCTCCATCGCCGTCAAAAACCTCTTCTTCAACGTCCCCGCACGCCGTAACTTCCTCAAAAAAGACAGCATTGAGCTCAGTCACATCGAGGAAATCTTCAAGCGCGTAGCCCTCACCAACTACCACGTCGACTACTCCTTCACTAGCAACGGACGCCTGCTCTACGACCTCCGTGCAGGCAACTTCGCCGAACGCATCAGCCAACTCTTCGGCAACAGCAACCGCGAACGGCTCTGCCCCGTCAACGAGCAGACCGACATCGCCAACATCACTGGCTACGTCGCCAAACCCGAATTCGCCCGCAAAACCCGTGGCGAGCAATACCTTTTCGTCAACCATCGCTTTATCAAGCACCCCGCGCTCAGCGCCGCTATCGAGAAGGCCTACGCCGACATCATCCCCGACCGCTACTACCCCAGCTACTTCATCCACCTCGACATCGACCCCTCACGCATCGACGTCAACATCCATCCCACCAAAACCGAAGTCAAATTCATCGACGAGCACTCGCTCTTCGCCATCCTCCGCGCCGCCACCAAAAAGGCCATCGGCCAGTTCAGCCTGGCTTCCGAGCTGCAGTTCAACCCCATCGAGGAGGTCGACTTCCCCCCGGCGCCCAAAGGCTACATCCCCACCCCGCCGAGCATACACTACAACCCCACCTATAATCCTTTCGAGAGCACCCGCCCCTCCAAGGCTGTCACCCCCCAGTCCGACCCCAAGCCCGCCGCCGACCCCAAGTGGAAATCCTTCTTCGACCTCGACGCCGCCCCCGCTTCCGCCCCCACCCCTGCCGACAGCCAGACCGCCCTCGACATCCCCGACACGGCGGCGCCCCTCCCCTCCGACAGCCCTGCCGAGGCATCGCCCTGCCTCCAGCTCGCCTCCAGCCACATCGTCAGCGTCCTCCCCTCAGGCCTCTTGGTTGTTGACCAGCAGGCCGCGCACGAGCGCATCCTCTTCGAACGGCTCATGCAGCACCGCACCGCGCCCCATGCCCAGCAGCTCCTCTTCCCCGTCAACTGCCAGTTCTCCCCCGCCGATGCCGACATCTTCAACGAACTCATCCCCGACCTCAAAGCCTACGGCTTCGAAATAGGCTCACTCGGGCAGACCACCTTTGTCGTCACCGCCACCCCGCCCGACATCAAAGAGAGCGAGCTGCAGCATCTCTTCGACCAAGTCATCGTCGAATACAAAGGGGCCATGATACAGAAATTCACCGACCGTGCCCAATGTCTCTGCCGCTCCATGGCGCGACAGCTGGCCGTCAAGCCCGGCACCCGCCTCCAGCAGCCCGAGATGCAGCAAATCATTGCCGACCTCTTCTGCTGCCAGACGCCCACCCTCAGCCCCTCGGGCCGCAAAACCATGGTCATCCTGCAACCCGACCAACTGTTCAACTGACAACACATCAATCCATATAGAAACCAACACACAACCCCATGTCGCAATACGAACCCCAAAGCTTCCGCATGCTGCCTCCGGTAGTCAAGCACCTCCTTATCATCAACCTTATCGTCTTCCTCGCCACCATGGTGCTGGAACGTTACGGCTACAGCAACATCACCTCCATGCTGGCCCTCAACTCCGTGGCCACAGGACGCTTCCGCTTCTGGCAGCTCTTCACCTACATGTTCATGCACGCGGGATGGAGCCATATCCTCTTCAACATGTTCGCCCTTTGGATGTTCGGCTACGTGCTTGAGAACTTCTGGGGCTCGCGCCGCTTTCTGGTCTACTACCTGGTGTGCGGCATCGGAGCTGGAGTGTGCAACCTCCTCGTTCCCGGATGGGGTCTTACCGTGGGTGCCTCGGGTGCCGTCTACGGCATCCTGCTGGCCTTCGGCATGATGTTCCCCAACGAGCGCATCTACTTCTATTTCCTCATCCCCATCAAAGCCAAGTGGTTCGTTATCGGCTTTGCCGCCCTCGAGCTGCTCGAAGGACTCTTCTACGCCGACGGCATCGCCCACTTCGCCCACCTCGGCGGCATGCTCTTCGGCCTGCTGCTCATCCTCTACTGGCGCAAACACCCCTTCTCGCGGTTCTGACAAGCGAGTCTATCACCTTTTAGTTGTAAAATCCACTGCATTGTTTATACCCTCAAGGGTCGAACAATGCAGTATCGATACAGTATTGTTATAGCATACTTACCCGTTCGTTCTCTTACGCCTAATGCTGAAACGAACGGGTAAGTATGCTATAACGAGCCGATATTGAACGACCCCACTACTGGGCAAGGCGCTCATGGGGACCATTATCATCCCTGCGGAGCACCGCCCACGGTCAACGGGGTATCTGCTGCGAAAGGCAGTGGAAAGAGCCAAGTCCCCAAACAATGTCGGTGCTGTCGATGCCGACAATCTCGCGGTCGGGGAAGCAGGCCTCGAGGGTGTAGGCGGCCTCGTTGTCGGTGAGGCAGCGGTAGGTGGGGAAAATGACCTTGTTGTTGGCTATGTAGAAGTTGGCATAGCTGGCAGGCAGACGCTGATTGTCGTAGAAGACCATGTCGGGCATGGGCAGCTCCACCACGGTGGGCTGCTTGCCGTTGGCCAGGCGGCAGGAGTTGAGGGCTTTGAGGTTGCGTTGCAGGGCCTCGTAGTTCTCGTCCCACGAGTCTTCCTCCACGGCAGTGATGATGGTATCCTCGTTGACGAAACGGCTGAGGTCGTCGACATGGCCGTCGGTGTCGTCGCCCACAATGCCGTCGCCGAGCCAGATGATGTTGTCCACACCATAGTAGCCACGCAGGTAGTCCTCAATCTGGTCGCGGTTGAGCTGGGGATTGCGGTTGGGGTTGAGAAGGCAGGAGGTGGTGGTGAGCAGGTCGCCGACACCGTTCACATCGATGCTGCCCCCTTCCATCACAATGCCGGGTTCGAAAAGCTGCAGGGCAGGGTCGCGCTGGGCAAGATGGTTGAAGATATGCAGGGGTATCTGCGTGTCGAGTTCGTAGGGGTATTTGCCGCCCCAGGCGTTGTGGTTCCAGTTGACGATGGCATGGAGCGCAGGGTCCTGCCGGTTGAGGAGGTAAGCGGGGCCATGGTCGCGGCACCAGGCATCGTTGGTGGGGAACTGGTGGAAGAAGATGTGTCCCATGTCGCATCCAATCTTTTGCAGCTCTTCGGACACATGGTCCTCCATACGCTGGTCGTCCACATTGATGTGTACCTCTTCGTCCTCGGCCAGGGTCTTGATGAAGATATGGTACGAGGGGAAGATGGTCTCAATCTTGCCCGGCCAGGAGTCCTCGTTGTGGGGATAGCTGAGCCAGGTGGCACGGTGTTTCGCCCATTCAGCGGGCATATAGTATCCTAATTCTTTCGGAGTCATGTTCGAGTGGGTTGTTTTAGGTGTGTTGGAGATTGTCGGGATTATCGGAGTAATCAGAGTAATCTGAGTAATCGGAGTAATCAGAGTACTCCGATTATTCGGAATCGATTAGTCGATATAACGGTTCAAGATGGGGCCGTAGCTGTCGATGCGGCGGTCGCGGTAGTAGGGCCAATGGCGACGGTAGTGATCGGTCTGGTCCAGGTCGAGCTCCTCGACGTGGAGTGCCTCCTCGAGGTGAGGGGCCTGATAGAGCACACGCCCGAAGGCATTGGTGATGAAGCTGCCGCCCCAGAACTGCATGCCGCCTTCGAGGCCGGTGCGGTTGACGCTGATAACGGGCACTCCGTTGGCCACGGCATGGCTGCGCTGGATGGTCTGCCAGGCTTCGTACTGCTCGCGGTTGTCCTCCTCGTTCTGGCGCACATCCCAACCAATGGCGGTGGGGAAGAAAAGTAGCTGCGCCCCCATGAGGCTGGTGATGCGGGCGGCCTCGGGATACCACTGGTCCCAGCAGATAAGCACGCCCAGCGTGGCAAAGCGGGTCTTGAAGACCTTGTAGCCAAGGTCGCCGGGGGTGAAATAGAACTTCTCGTAGTAACCGGGGTCGTCGGGGATGTGCATCTTGCGGTACTTGCCTAGGTATGAGCCGTCGGCGTCGATCACGGCAGTGGTGTTGTGGTATAGTCCCTCGGCGCGTTTCTCGAAGAGCGAGCATACCAGCACAACACCCAGCTCTTTGGCAAGGGCCATGAAGTGCTGGCAGGTAGGACCGTCGGGGATGGCCTCAGCCAGCTGGAAGTTTTGGTAGCGCTCCTCGTCGCAGAAATAGAGCGAGGCGAAGAGCTCCTGTAAGCAAATAATCTGGGCCCCGTCGGCGGCAAGGCGGCGCACCTGCTCGGTATAGCGGGCTATGTTGGCCTGCTTGTCGGCGCTGCATGCCATCTGGGCAATACCTACTTTTACTTTCATTGCGATAGTGGGTTTTAGTGGATCAATTTCAATTTGCAAAGATACACATTTTTTTTTGATTGTAGTGCGCATGTTTCAAATAATCTTTGTATTTTTGCAAAAAATATTTCATTATGACCTCGAAAGTATATTTCACCGACATGCATGTGCGCATGGGCGACAGCCTGCTGGGCAAGTTCGACCGCCTCATCACCCGCGCAGGGATAGAGCAGATTGATTTCAAGGACAAGTTCGTTGCCGTGAAACTCCACTTCGGCGAGGTGGGCAATATGGCGTTCCTGAGGCAGCAGTATGCCCGCGTGCTGTGCGACCACATCAAGCGCCTTGGCGGCAAGCCGTTCCTTACGGACTGCAACACCCTCTACGTGGGTTACAGAAATAACGCCCTCAACCACCTCGACGCCGCCTATATGAACGGCTACAATCCCTTGGCCACAGGGGTGCACACCATCATCGCCGACGGTCTGCGCGGCACCGACGAACGCGCCATTCCCGTGGCAGGCGGCGAATACGTGAAAGAGGCCAAAATCGGTGCCGCCGTGGCCGAGGCCGACATCATCATCTCATTGACCCATTTCAAGGGACACATCAATGCCGGTTTCGGCGGCACGCTGAAGAACATCGGCATGGGCTGTGGCTCGAAACAGGGCAAGATGGAGATGCACAGCAGCGGCACACCACATGTCAGCCGCCGTCTTTGTGTAGGCTGCGGCAACTGCGTGAAGAACTGTGCCAACGACGGTGTGCATGTGGTCGACGGCAAGGCCGTGGTGGACGAAAAGCACTGCCTGGGCTGCGGCTACTGCATTGCCTACTGCCCCACGGGAGCCATCATGACCAAATGGGACGAGGCCAAGCCGGTGATGAACAAAAAGATTGCCGAATATACCAAGGCCGTGCTGGACGGCAAGCCCAACTTCCACATCAGTCTGGTGGTGGACGTGTCGCCGGAGTGCGACTGCGACAGTTGCAACGACATCCCCATTATCCCCGATGTGGGCATGTTTGCATCGTTCGACCCTGTGGCACTGGACCAGGCCTGCGTCGACAAAGCCAATGCTCAGCCCTTGGTGCCGGGCAGCGTGGCGGGGAAGGCCGCAGAACACCACCACGACGAGGATGTGTTCCATCTGGTGCATCCCGACACCGACTGGGAGGCAGGACTTATCCACGCCGAACGCATCGGCCTCGGCACCCGAAAGTATGAGCTGACGGAGGTCTAGGAAGACTTATCGGTTCTCCTTGCTTATACGTTGATAAGATTCCTACAAAAAAATTGTCATGAATTGCCTGTAGCGGGTAATTCATGACAATTTGCGTTTGTTGGGTGATATCAATGGGTGAATATCCTGGGATTGACGTTGAGGGAGAGCCAGTACCAGCGGAGGCGGCCATCGTCGGAGGCACGTTTCAGCCGCTCCATGGTTTCGGCGCCGGTCATATAGGAGACGCCCATTGTCAAGTTGACATCCTGTATGAGTTGGCAGGAGGCCGAGAGCTCGAATTGGTGACCGAGGGTCCTGTCCATATTGTCCAGCTTGATAGCTGTGGACATGTAATGATAGGCACCGGCAACATTCAGCCACGACAGCGGCTGGTACTTTACGCCCAGCCAAGCGTTTTGCAGGCCGGGGGTGAAACCGTGGAAATAGGTGCTGACATAGAAGAAATCCATGGCACCGTAGAATTTATGGTGAGAGCCATAGACAGGGTTGAACCCACGGACAACCTCGTGTCTTGTCAGTCCTATTTGACCTGAAGCGGGGACGGCGAAGTAGGGGTCGCCGCTGAGGTAGTCGTAACCACCCTCGAATCCCAAAGCGGAGGAAGGATTGACAGTGGCCTTGGCCGACGCCATCCAGGCGTCAATCTTCAAGCCATTCTCGTCCTTGCCCATCTGGCGGTAGTAGGAGGCCTCCAGTGACAATGTGCCGTTGATGGGGGTCCATTTGGCGTATCCGCCAGCCAGTTGCTGCCACTCAAGGTGCTCGTTCTTTCCCTGCTCGCCTGCCTGCATGCCGATGTTCATGGCCAAGAGCGAGAAGCCCAAAGAGGCCTGCGGGATGTCGAGGTGGTACCATGCTGTCTGCATGGTTTTGTAGGGGAGCGAGCCACCTGTGTAGAAACTGCTGCCGGACGTGATGTTCTCTTCGTTCTGATTGAAGGCGGCGAAGAGATGGACACGGTGGTTACTTCCGTCGAATCCTAAGCGTAGTACATCGTGTGAGTTGCCGGTCATCGTCCAATCGTCAAGGCCTATGATACGCTCGTCGTCATAGCTGAGAGCGATACGGCCTGCCTGGATGAAAAGGCCTTCGGCAGAGGAGAGTTTAGCCCAAGCCTCGTGGATGTTGACGGAGCCCCTGCCAGCCTGACCCCAGATGCCGGAATGCTGGATATTGACTTTGGCATCGAGGTGCCGCTTGTGGTAGTTGGTCACGAGCCGGGTGCGGCTGAGGACAAAGTTTGCCCAGTCGCCCTGGGCCTCGTCGGCATCGGGCGAGAGGCCGCCGTCGCGTATCTCGCCACGGGTCATCATCTGCAGGTCGACAGTCAGATGGTCATCCTGCTGCGCAAAGAGAGCCGACGGCAGGAAGAGTGTTGCCGCAAGAAACATGCCACAGAGGACATGGAGGGCTGAGGGTTTGGTTTTCATAATATGCATTTAATTGGTATTATTTCCGTATGACGGAGGTGGTACCTTGGGCGTTTTGCAGGGTGACGGTGGCGGAGTGGGTGCGGCCGTTACGGTAGTAGGTGACGTCGACAAGGTCGCCGGGGGCGTGACGGCCGATTTCTTCCATCATCTCGGCAAAACTGTTAACGGCCACTCCGGCGACGGTGAGCAGGAGGTCGCCCTGCTTGAGTCCGGCACGGTCGGCGGCACAGTCGGGCACGACACGTGCAAGCAGTAGACCTTTGACCTCCTGAAGGCCCATCTGCTTGGCGAGGGATGAGGTCATCTCGACAACATTGACTCCGAGGTAGGCACGCTGGGCATGGCCATAGCGCTTAAGGTCTTCGGCCACTTTGCGAGCCAGATTGGCAGGGATGGCAAAGCTGTAGCCGGTGTAATAGCCGTCGGCAGAGGCGATGGCTGTGACAATGCCTATAAGGCGGGCGTCGGCATCGACCAAGGCGCCGCCAGAGTTGCCTGGGTTGACAGCGGCATCGGTCTGAATGAAGGACTCGATGGGGCTTTCCATGCCGCGGTTGTTGTCGATGATACCCATGTTGCGGGCTTTGGCGCTGATGATACCGGCGGTAACAGTAGAAGTAAGATTAAAGGGGTTGCCGATGGCCAAGACAGGCTGACCGACAAGGGCGCTGTCGGAGTTGCCAAAGGGGATGGCGGTAAGACCCTCGGCATCGATTTTGATGAGGGCAAGGTCGGTGGCAGGGTCGGTACCGATAAGGCTGGCGTCGAGTACGCGCTTGTCGTTGAGGGTCACCTGAATGCGTTCGGCGTCCTGCACAACGTGGTTGTTGGTGACAATGTAGCCGTCGGGGCTGATGATGACACCTGAGCCATAGGCGCTGTATTCTTTGCGCTGTACGCCCTGGTTGATGATGAATCCAAAGAAGGACTGATAGAGGGGTGTGAGACGGGTCTGGACGGTGCGGATGTGAACGACGCCGTCGATGGTGCGTGCTGCGACTTGACTGAAGTCGGCGTAGCGAAGGGTGAGTGGTGTGGAGGAGGCGGGCTGGTTGATCTCGCCGCTCTGCTGGGTCTGGCCGGTATGGCAGCCGAGGAGAGCAATGGTCATTACTAAAAGAAGTTTCTTCATGGCTATATTATGTGTTTTAAATCCTTACAGACAATTACAAAACCGAGGGATGCAACCTCACCCTGCGGTGTTGTGAAGCACTGAGAAAACAAAAAAGAAAGAAAAATATTGTATGTTTAATATTTTTTGTAATTTTGCAGTGTGGCGTCCAGCATGGGCGCCCTCTTTAGTGAACACGATAACAACAAAAACACGCACAGGTATGCATATCGTCATCATAGGCACAGCCCATCCTTACAGGGGTGGACTCGCCGCTTTCAACGAGCGGCTGGCCACCCAGTTTTTGGACGAGGGTCACAAGGTGGAGATGTACACTTTCACGCTGCAGTACCCTTCGTTTCTTTTCCCGGGGAAAACCCAGTTTACCGACGCTCCTGCGCCAGCGCGTCTGAATATTAAGCGTCGCATTAATTCATGCAATCCTTTGAACTGGTTCAGTGTGGGTAAAGAAATCAGAAAGAAGAAGCCCGACCTGGTGGTTTTCGCCTACTGGATGTCGTTCATGGCACCCTGTTTCGGGACAATAGCCCGTTGCATCAGGCGCGACAAAAGTATCCGATGCGTGGGTTTGGTTCACAACATGATTCCTCACGACCCGAAGGCTATCGACCGCTTCGTGCCGCGCTATTTTGTGAAAGCCATGGAGGGGTTCACCACCCTGTCGGAGGCAGTGATTGCGGACATCAACCATTTCGACCATGCCGGCAAACCTAAGACGTGGGCACCCCACCCCATCTACGACCATTACGGCAGCCGTATTCCCAAGGCCGAAGCCCGCAAGCAATTGGGGCTTGATGCCGATGGGAAGTATGTGCTGTTTTTCGGATTTATCCGCGACTATAAGGGTCTGGACCTGCTGATTGACGCTTTCGGCGACCCACGCTTGCAAGACATGGGGGTGAAGCTGATTGTGGCAGGCGAGTTTTACGGCAGCCCGGAGCCTTATCTGGAGCGCATCCGCTCGCTGGACATCAGCGACATCGTGATACTGCACAACGACTATATCCCCGACTCGCGGGTGAACCTCTATTTCTGTGCCGCCGACATCGTGGCTCAGCCCTACAAGAACGCCACCCAGAGCGGCGTGACCCAGGTGGCTTTCCACTTCGAAGTGCCGATGCTTGTAACCAACGTCGGTGGACTGGCAGAGATTGTGCCCGATGGAAAGATAGGCTATGTAGTCCCCCCGGAGGCGCAAGCCATCACCGATGCACTGATAGACTACTACAATGGAGAGCGGGAGGCGGCCTTCACCCAGGCGCTGCTCGAGGAGAAAAAGAAGTATACCTGGAACCGCATGACCACCGCCGTGCTGCAGGCAGCAGAGAAGTGCAAAAATTAGGAGTTGAGTATTAGTGAGTAAGAGTCATTTAGGATGTCGCGACATGCGATTGTTAGCATATTTTTTTCCTTACTACGATTTTTTTTCATAACTTTGTAACATGGAAATTACGTCTCATACGAACACAAGACGCAAAGACAGAATGTCTTACGAGCAAGTGTTCAGCATCAACGGTGGCAACAGGCCTCCCCAGGCTCCCGATTTGGAGGAGAATGTGCTGGGGGCGTTGATGCTGGACCCTAACGCGCTCAACACTGCCATTGAACTGCTACACGAGGAGTATTTCTATAAGCCGGAGCATCAAGTGATATTCCGTGCCATCCACAAGCTGTTTGAGCTGAACCAGCCTGTGGACATCTTGACGGTGACCACCCAGTTGCGCCAGACTGGCGAGCTGGAGGCTGCAGGAGGCGCCTATCACATCAGCGAGCTGACGAGCCACGTGGTCAGTGCAGCACACATCGAGTATTACTCGCGTGTGCTCAGCGAGAAGTACATCTCGCGCGAGCTGATACGCATCTCCACCGAGACCATCACCAACGCCTACGACGAGACCACCGACGTGGTGGACCTGCTCGACAAGACTGAGCAGCGGCTGATGGACATCAACGACAAGAATTTCCGCACCGACTTCCACCCCTTGGGCGACTTGGTTCACGAGGCCACCCAGCAGATTAACGATGCCGCCACGGACGACGGGAGCCAAAACACCGTCGTGTCGGGGTTTACCGACCTGGACCGCCTAACGGCAGGGTTCCGCCCGGGTACTCTCGTCATCCTTGCCGCACGTCCGGCAATGGGTAAGACGGCTTTCGCCCTGTCGATGGCCCGTAACATCGCCGTGGACAGCAAGAAAGCCGTGGCATTCTTCTCGCTGGAAATGACAGGCGTGGAGCTGGCCATGCGCCTTATCAGCGGCGAGGCCCAGCTGGCAGGCGACAAGCTGAAACGCGGCGAGCTCAACCCTTGGGAGCAGCAACAGTTGGCCACCCGCACCCAGGCGTTGAACGAGGCCAAGCTTTTTATCGACGACACTCCCCAGCTGACCATCTACGAGCTGAGAGCGAAATGCCGCCGACTGAAACAGCACCACGACATACAGATGGTGTTTATCGACTACCTGCAGCTGATGAGCGCGGGAAGCGACATGATGACTCGCGGAGGTAACCGCGAACAGGAAATCAGCACCATCAGCCGCCAGTTGAAAGCCCTCTCGAAAGAACTGGGCATCCCGGTGCTGGCCATGTCGCAGCTGAGTCGCGCCGTGGAGACCCGTGGCGGCACCAAGGAGCCTATGCTGAGCGACCTGCGTGAGTCGGGTGCTATCGAACAGGACGCCGACATTGTAATGTTCATCTACCGTCCGGAATACTACGGAATCAAAGAGGACAACGACGGCTCCACTATCGGCATGGCGGACATCATTCTGGCAAAACACCGTAGCGGCGGCACAGGACGTGTACGCCTGCGTTTCCAAGGCCAGTACGCCCGTTTCACCAACCCCGAATTCCTCACCAACGAACAGGTGAACAACAATATGCTGCCCCAGAACACTGGATTCGACGAATCGGGTGCTCCCACCATGCTCATCGACTCGAAAATCAACAGGAAGAACGACGGCCTGGATTTCGCCACAGGACTCCCCAACGACGAGCCCCCGTTCTGACCCTTGCCTTAAACAAATGAATAATAACAAATAAACATATTTCACAATGGAAAACATCGAAAATCTGACCAAGCAGGATCTCTTGAAAGAGACCATCAAACACATCGACATCAAGAAGTACGACTCCACCGAGCTGATTGACGCCATGCGCGGCATGTCGTTCACCAGCCGCGACACCGCCCGTGCCGCCGATATTCTCACCATGATGTGCAAAGAGAAAGACTGCACCAACATCCTCACCATAGCTGGCTCCACCAGTGCCGCCGGCTGCATGCAGGTGTATGTCGACATGGTGCGCAACAAGATGGTCGACGTGGTGGTCTCCACCGGTGCCTCCATCATCGACATGGACCTTTTCGAGGCCTTGGGATTCAAACACTATGTCGGCACCAAGGAGAATATCATCCCCGACACCAAACTGCGTGAACTTTATATCGACCGTATCTACGACACCTTTATCGACGAAGAGGAGCTGCAAGCCTGCGACAACTCCACCTACGAGCTGGCCAACATGCTCGAGGCCCGCCCCTACAGCTCGCGCGAGTTTATCTACGAGCTGGGCAAATGGCTCCACAACGGCCGTGCCGTAAAGAAAGACAGCCTCATCCAGACCTGCTACGAATGCGGTGTGCCCATCTTCTGCCCCGCCTTCAGCGACTGCTCCGCCGGTTTCGGTATCGGCAAGCACCAGTGGGAGCGCGCCCAGAAGGGTGAGAAATATCTTAGCATCGACTCGGTGTGCGACTTCGTCGAACTGACCAAGATCAAGATGGCTTGCCCCGAAAGCGGCCTGTTCATGGTCGGCGGCGGCACCCCCAAGAACTTCGCCCAGGACACCGTGGTGTGCGCCGAAATCCTCGGCCATGAAGTGCCCATGCACAAATACGCCATCCAGATTACCGTGGCCGACGTGCGCGACGGCGCCTGCAGCTCGTCCACACTGCTCGAAGCCGGCAGCTGGGGCAAGGTGAGCGAGGAACTGCAGCAGATGGTCTATGCCGAAGGCACCACTGTCATCCCCGCCATCGTCTCCTATGCCTATCACAATGGCTGCTGGAAAGACCGCGAGTACAAGAACTGGCAAAAACTGTTTGAGAAAAAATAATACTTTCAATCATGGAAGAAAGCATCCGCAAGCAACTGAATGCCTTGCTGCGGCAAGAGGTGGTCCTGGCCACGGGCTGCACAGAGCCCGGGGCCGTGGCCCTCTGTGTGAGCAAGGCTGTCGAGACGCTGGGGCACGAACCCGAGCACATCGACCTGCGCCTTAGTAAGAATGTATTCAAGAATGCCATGGGCGTAGGCATCCCCGGCACCGGCATGATTGGTCTGCCCATTGCCGTCTCCCTGGCCGTGGTGGCAGGCGACTCCAGCCGTGGGCTCGAAGTACTCACCCTGCCCGCCGAGCAGGTGGAAAAAGCCAAGCAATGGCTTGCCAACAACGCTTCGCGGATTGCCATCGGGGTGAAAGACCCATGCGACAAACTCTATATCGAGTGCATCTGCACGGCAGGCGACGACAACGCCACTGCCATCATCAGCCAGCGCCACACCCACTTCGTGCTCATTGCACGCAACGGCAAAGTCATCTACGACGGCACTGCAACCTCTCCCAACACCGACACCACCGAGGAGAAAGCCGAATCCGACGGCCTCAACCTCACCGCCCGGATGGTATACGACTATGCCACCACAGCCCCTATCGAAGAGCTGGACTTTATCAAGGAGACCGTCAAATACAACGATGCGGCAGCCACCGAAGGCCTTAAAGGCTATGGCTTGCAGACAGGCAAGATACTGATGGAGAACGCCGCCGGAGACATCGTCCACACCGTTGTGGCACGTACCGTGGCCGCCTCCGACGCCCGCATGGACGGCTGCACACTCTCCGTCTACAGCAACAGCGGCAGCGGCAACCAGGGCATCGCCTGTACCCTCCCCGTCTACAACTACGGCAAGGCAAAAGGGTGCACCGACGAGCAGATAACCCGTGCGCTGGTTCTCAACCACCTCATGTCCATCTACATCAAGCGCGGCATCGGCCGACTCAGTGCCCTGTGCGGCATCGTCAACGCCAGCATCGGCGTGTCCTGCGGCATCGTGTTCCTCCATGGCGGCTCGTTCGAACAGATGTGCTATGCCATCAAGAACATGATCAACACCATTGCCGGCATGGTATGCGACGGTGCCAAACCCAGCTGCGCCCTCAAGATGAGCACCGGCCTCTACAGCGCCTTCGTCAGTGCCGAGCTGGCCTACCACGACTGTGTGGTGGATGCCACCGACGGCCTGAGCGAAAGCGACGTGGACTGCTCCATCCGCAACCTTGGCCGTCTCGGCCACGACGGCATGGACCAAGTCGACGACACCGTGCTCGACATCATGACACACAAACAATAATCGCAGGAACCGACAGAAACACCCTTCCTACAGCCGCATTATGCTCTGATAATTAATGCCAAGCGCTGTTTACGCCCTTATCACACACACCGCTGTAACAACATCTTGTTGATAACTTTCCCACGACACACCCTGCTCTTTCAAAAATAAATTATACTTTTGCAATCAGAAACAATAACGTATTATAACATGGAACACAGAAAAGAAGAATTGTATTCGCAAGCCATCCCCGCAGGAAAACGCCGCTATTTTTTCGACGTGAAGGAAACACGTGGAGGAGACAAATTCATTACCATTGCTGAAAGCCGCCGCATCTTCGACAACAATACTGGCGAGTTCTATATCGACAAAAACAAACTCTTCCTTTATAAAGAAGACTTCGAGAAATTCAGCAAAGGCCTGGCCAACGCCATCTCCTTCATCGAGACCGGCATCGAACCCGAACCCGTAGTCCCCGAGAGCGAATACCACAACGCCGACGACGACAGCAAGAGCAACGGTTTCTTCGACAAAGAAGACGAGAAATCCTCCTATACCATCGACGACATCGACTTCAAATACTGACGCTGGCATGGGTAAGATTATCTCTGTCGCCAATCAGAAAGGCGGTGTTGGCAAAACCACCACCGCCGTCAATCTCAGTGCCGCTCTGGCGGTGATGGAGTACAAGGTGTTGCTTGTCGACGCCGACCCGCAGGCCAACGCCTCCTCCGGCCTCGGCATCAACACCGACGAACTGGACAAGAGCGCCTACGAATGTTTCATGGGGCAGGCCGACATTGCCGACTGCCTTGTACCCACCGACACACCCAACCTCACCGTCCTCCCCACCCGCATCGACCTTGTGGGGGCTGAGGTTGAACTCGTAAACGAAAAAAGCCGCGAGTATTTCATCAAACGCGCCCTCGACCCCATCAAGGACCAATACGACTTCATCATTATCGACTGCAGTCCCTCCCTTGGCCTCATCACCGTCAATGCACTCACAGCATCCGACTCGGTCATCATCCCCATCCAGAGCGAATACTTCGCCCTCGAGGGATTGGGCAAACTGCTCAACACCATCCGCATCGTACAGACCCGCCTCAACCCCCAACTCACCATCGAAGGCCTGCTCATCACCATGTACGACTCCCGTCTCCGCCTGGCCCGCCAAGTGGTTGAAGACGTGCGTGCACATTTCAAGCGCCTTGTTTTCGACACACTCATCTATCGCAACACCAAGCTTGCCGAGGCCCCCAGCTATGGCAAGTCAGTCATCATGTACGACGCCACCTGTGCCGGAGCCGTCAACTACCTCAACCTCGCCACCGAGATGCTGAAACGCAACAAGATGAAAACTCCTTCCCAGAGTTGATACCCGCAGCAACATCCCCCATCACCCCTCTGAAGAAACGCCAAGACGATAAAATAAACACTGACACTAAATCACAGCAAAGCACTAAACACACCAATGGCAAATAAGAAAAACCTTATCCCCGGACGTGGACTGGATGCCATACTTGGCAACATCGATGTCGAAGCCATCAACGGCCCCGCATCCGATGTCACCGCTGCTATCAGCATGGTACCCATCAACGACATCGAGACCAACCCCTTCCAGCCCCGAAAAGAGTTCGACGACAATTCACTCGAAGAGCTGGCTCAGTCCATCCGTGAACAAGGCATCATCACTCCCATCACCGTCAGGCGCATGCCCGACGGCAAATACCAGCTCATTGCCGGTGAGCGCCGTTTCCGTGCCTCCCAGTTGGCCGGCCTCACCGAACTGCCTGCCTACATCCGTGTGGCCACCGACGGACAGATGATGGAGATGGCACTTGTGGAGAACATCCAGCGCGAGAACCTCAACGCCATAGAGATAGCCCTCTCCTACAACGCCCTCATCGAGGAATGCCAACTCACCCACGAGCAGCTCAGCCAGCGGGTGGGCAAAGACCGCTCCACCATCACCAACTACCTCCGTCTGCTCAACCTCCCCGCCGAGACACAGCTGGCACTCAGTTCCGGCCAAATCAGTATGGCCCACGCCCGTGCGCTCATCAATGTCGACGACCCCGAGACCCATCTCGCCATCCTTCACGACATCGTCAACCGGCACCTCTCCGTCCATCAGACCGAACAACTCGTCAAGGCCAGCAAACAACCCGCCAAACCTTCCGTCACTTCCAAGCCCGAACTGCCCGCCGCCCACAGCGTAGCCCAGTCACAACTGCGGCAGTCACTCCAATCCGATGTCGAAATCAAACGTTCGCGCCGTGGCAAAGGCACACTCACCATCCATTTCAACAACGACGAAGACTTCGACCGAATCTTGAAACTACTTAACCCACATGTGTGAAACACTGTGCGATAGTATAAACACAAGAACCCATGTCCTCTCGCTCTCGAGGACGTTCCGTCACGCACTCATCGCCATCTTCTTTCTCATGGCGACGAGTTCTGTTATTGCCCAACAGGTAATCATCGAAGCGCCACCTGCCGTCACCATCCATCAACCCACTCCCCACAACCCCACCAAGGCCGTTCTCCTCTCCCTCATCCCCGGAGCCGGACAGATCTACAACGGCCAGGCATGGAAAATACCCATCATCTACGCAGCCTTGGGCGGAGTGGGATATTTCGTCTACGACTACTATACCAACATGACGGCCTTCAAAAATGAATATCTCCACCGCGTCAACGGTGGCACCCCCCAACTCAAAGGCTACACCAACTACCCCAACAGCAGCATATACAATCTTTACCAATCGAACAATAAAAACTTCCAACTCTTCGTTATCATATCTGCAGCAGTCTACGGGCTCAACCTTATCGATGCCTACGTCTTCGGGCACCTCTACGACTTCCAGGTCAACGACGACCTCTCCCTCAACTTCTCGCCCTCCTTCACCCCCGACTTCACCAACCCCACAGGCCTCACCCCCACCCTGCAGATGACATTCCGTTTTGAAAATAAACAACAACAAAAGATAAAAACAATCTATCCATGAACCCATTCTTAATGATTCAAGCCGACCAGGCTGATGTGCAGACCGCAGTAGACACCATGGCTGCCGTTGCTTCTCCCGAACGTATCACCCTCTGGGACATGACCCTCAAAGGAGGTTGGATTATGCTCGTCCTTGCATGCCTTCTCGCACTGGCTATCTACATCGCCGTCGAGCGTTACCTTGCCCTGCGCCAGGCCATCAAAACCGACAACGACGACCTCTTCATGAACAGCATCCGCGAGTACATCCACAAAGGCGATGTCGACGGAGCCCGTTCGCTCTCCAAAAGCACCAACTCTCCCCTTGCCCGCATGGTGGACAAAGGCCTTTCGCGTTTGGGACGTCCCCTCTCCGACATCCAGGCCGCCATCGAGAACGAAGGCAAGCTCGAAGTGGCACGTCTCGAGAAACGTGTCTCGCTCGTGGCCACCGTTGCCTCCCTCGGCCCCATGATCGGCTTCCTTGGCACAGTCACCGGCATGGTCACCTGCTTCCAGGATATGGCCTTTGCCGGCAACAACATCGACATCTCCGTCCTTGCCACCGGCATGTACGAAGCCATGGTCACCACCATCGGCGGTCTGATTGTAGGCATCATCTGCTACTTCCTTTACAATATCCTCGTCACCCGCATCAACAAAGTGGTTCTCGACATCGAGGTGCGTGCCACCGAGTTTATGGACCTCCTCCACGAACCCGCCTAACAAACACCGCTAGTCCTGAACAAAACCTAGAAGTACTGGAATAACAGAAACTATACAGCCATGATAGAGACAAGAAACAAACTCTCCATCGAGAACAACAGCTCCACCATGTCCGACCTGGTGTTCCTGCTGCTGGTCTTCTTCATGATGACATCCACGCTTATCAGCCCCAACGCCGTCAAGCTCCTTCTCCCCGAGAGCGGCAGCAAGACCATGGCCAAGCAGAATGTCACCGTATACATCGACGAGAATTACAACTTCCAAGTGGGCAACACCCCCACCGACATCGACGGCCTCCAACCCCTCATCGCCTCGGGAATTGAAGCGGGGGTGAACGATGCCTGCATCGTCCTCCGTTCCGACAAAACCGTCCCCGTCCAGTATGTTGTCAACGTCATCGACGCCGTCAACGCCATCAACGAGCAGACCGGAGCCAAACACAAGGTCATCCTTGCCACCTCGCCGAAGAAATAGATAGTCTATACTATTTAACATAGAAATACTATTACCAATGAACCAAGAAGACAAAAACAGAACCATATCGGGTGTCATCACCCTCCTCTGCATGGCCCTGGTTGTCGTCGTATGCCTATCCTTCGGCTACGACCCGCCCGACCCGCCCATTCCCGAAGAGGGTGTCGAGGTGAACCTCGGCAACAGCGACTTCGGTCTGGGGAACAACCCCATGCCCGAAGCCTCTGAAGCCAGCAGTGCACCCCGTCCGCGTACCGCCACCGAGCAGGTGTCCACGCAGCGCACCGAGTCCACCACTCCCATCAACTCGTCCGACAAGCCCTCCACTGCCAAGACCGACAACCCCACGCCCACCACCACCAAGCCCGAGCCCCCCAAAGAGCCCGAAATCAACAAAAACGCTCTCTTCAACGGCAACCGCGGCAATAAAAACAAGAACGCCAACAGCGGCAGCGAGGGCAACACCTACGGCAGCGGCAACATGGGCAAGGAAGGCGGCGACCCCAACTCCAACCGCTACGACGGCGTTCCGGGCAAAGGCGGTGCAGGTTTCAGTCTTGCTGGCCGCAGCGCTCGTGCCCTTCCCTCGCCCAACACCTCCACCAACAAAGAGGGTAAAGTGGTTGTGAAGATATGGGTCGACCGCGCAGGCAATGTCACTCAGGTGTCGGCACCCGAAAAAGGCTCCACCCTCACCGATGCCTCGCTGGTAAGCAAAGCCAAAGCCGCTGCCATGAAGGCCAAATTCAGTCCCAAGGACGATGCGCCCGAAGTGCAGACCGGCACCATCACATACGTCTTCCGCAACAACTAAGCCCATGGACGAACCCATCCGCATAGACAAATATCTCTGGGCTGTGCGTCTCTACAAGACGCGCAGCCTTGCTACTGATGCCTGCCGCTGCGGGCATGTACGCATGAACGGGCAACCGCTCAAACCCTCGCACGAAATCAAGGCTGGCGAGATATACGAAGTCTCCATCGAGCAGCTGCACCGTGTCATCCAGGTACGGCAGCCCCTCGGCAACAGGGTCGGTGCCAAACTCGTCGAGAACTTCATGACCGACCTCACCCCGCAGGAGGAATATGAACGTATACAAATGGTGCGTCAATATGCCTTCGAAAAACGCGACCGAGGCTCCGGCCGACCCACCAAACGCGAACGCCGCGACATTGAAGAGTTCAAGTATAAATAGCCCTACGCACTGCCATTGTGTCACTTACATCCGACAATAAAAAAAGTGCGGCCACAGTGCAATAAAACCCACATCCGAAATACATAATAACAGATTCGACCATGGACGAAGAAGAGGTAATCCGCGACATACTTGCAGGCAACATCAACCGCTATGCCGAGATAGTCAAGTCCTACCAGACCATCGTGGCCAACCTCTGCTTCAAAATGGGAGGCCTCAAACTCGATATTGAGGAGATGACTCAACAAGTCTTTGTCGAGCTCTATCAAGCCCTCCCACGATTCCAGTTCAAGTCGAAACTGAGTACTTTCATCTACCGCATCACTGTCAACGTCGTCTGCAAAGAACTCAAACACCAGAAGCGCTACATCGTCCCCACCGACGACAACCCACTGCCCGACCGACCTGCCGACGAGCCAACCGCCGAGCAGTCCATCATCAGCAGCGAACAGCAGCAACAGCTGCGCATGGCCATAGGACGCCTCAATGCCGAGCAACGCACAGCCCTGGTCCTATACACCTACAGCGACTTCTCCTACAACGACATCGCCGACGTCATGCAGTGTTCCACCGCCAAAGTCGAGTCACTCATCTTCCGTGCCCGGAAGAACCTAAAGAAAATGCTCAACCCCTGACACTCCCGCACCGCACACAACACAAAACAGAACATCATCAAAAAGCCGTGAAAGAAACAGAACATATACCCGAAGACGAACTCATGCAGCAGCTACGCGAACTGCGCTACACACGTCCCATCGACGTCACCGACGCCGTGATGGCACGAGTGCGCACCATGCCACTGCTCACCCCCTACACCCTGCGCCGACAACGGATGCAGCGGTGGATTACCGCCGTGGCGGCATGTGCCGTCTTCGCTGTGGCACTCAACATCACCATCCTCTTCACACGCACCTACAACGAGGCTCAAATCAGCGATGTCATCACCTCCGTCTACGACTATCACGACGACTACACCACCACAGCCATGCTTTCCGAATCGGCCGTACTTGAATACCTTTACGAATAACAACACTTATACAATCAACATATCATGAAAAAGACATTCATCTTCATCATCTCCATCCTCACCATCACCACGCTCATGGCCCAAGCACCCGGCGGCGGACACCGCCACCGCCAAGGTCCTCCCGAGCCCCCAAAGGTTGAGGAAATGGTCAGCAACCTCTCCGCCATACAGAAGAAACGCCTCGAAGGCATCTCCGAGAACTGCAAGAAACAAACCGCCAAACTGCAGAAAGAGCTCGACGAAATACGCTCACAAATCCGCAACCTGATGATGCAGGACGGCGACCAATCCGACAAGCTCTTCCCGCTTATCGACCGCGAGTCGTCACTCCAGGCGCAGATAGCCAAGGAAATGTACCGCACACGTGTACAGATTGACCAAGTGCTTACCGAGGAACAGCTGACAGAATTCCGCGCACGCTGCAAAGCCGACCGCCAAAAACACCATCAAGACATTAACCACAAAAAACAGGACAACAGTCCTGCCAAAAAGGCTAAGAGACAGTAAACCTTTTTCATATCATCATTTTCCATTTCATTCCACCGCTGCCCCCTCACCCCATAGAGAGGGCAGCTTCATTTTTGTCCCAAACCGCACGCAAAACTTACCTCGTGTCTTATCCCTCAAATCAACGGCAAACCAACCTCATCAAGTGTTTGTAGCATCCTACTTCCCCCTCGTTTTACAATCCGCTTTGTGTGGCTTTATACTATGTTCTACTGAATATTCAGAAAGTAAATAGAAAGTAAGTAGAAAGTAAATAGAAAATATAAAGCAAAGTTACAACGTCCTCAAAGCCCCATCAGGGTGCCTTTAGAGGAACCCTGATAGGGGGGAACTGGAGAGGTTGCGAATAGGGATAAAAGGCTACTCGTAGTAGCTGATAACGCGTTCTATGGTACAGGTATAGGTCTTGCCGGATTCGGTCACCATGGTTTTGGCTTTGGTCCAGTTGCCGTGGCTGTCGGTCTTGAGGATGGTATAACGGATGTGGGGCGATGGGTTGGGCTCGCCTCCGGCATCCTGCTCCCAGTCGGAATGCCATGATTCGATAAGGTTGTCATCCTTGTCGTAGCGGAAGAACTGGTCAACATAGTGGCCAGCCCCCGTGCGAATCCGCTCCAAACGGCCTTTGGCATCGTAGTAATAGCTCATCTCGGCACCAGGGAGAGCCTTGTAGACAAGACGGCCCTTGCTATCATATCGGTATTCGGAGCTGTCGCCCCATTCTGCGATATGGAAGAGGGGACGGCATTGTTTGTCGCATTGGATGGTAAACCGTGTGGACTTTTTGCCACCGGTGGTGTCGACATTGGTACCGAAGACATTATAACCCGTCAGGCAGCCATGCTTGTCATAGCTGAAAGCGATGCTGTCCCAGGCCAGCGGGAACCCTTCGATAACGCTGTGCAGGCGGCCGTCGGGCGTGTAGTCGTAACGGGTATAAAAACGTCCCAACGAGTCGATGGAGACAATGGCTGTGCGCCACCCATCGGCATTGAACTCTTCTTCTACCACTTTGAAACAGCGTCTTGCAGTCGCATCGCAGGTCTGATGGGTCTGCACATGCTTTACCGGTCCGCGCAGGCCCGCTTCGGCCACGCTCACACGGTAGGTTATCTCACTCTGCCCCTGCAGTACGAAGGGCAGCAACAGGGCGGCAATAAAAGTGACGCCTGCTAGCGTGCGGCACTTTTGTAGAACATTGATTTGATTGAGCATATACATAGTTTTTTGTGTGTTGTTATTCGTAGTACTTGAACGTTCTGATAATGTTATAGGCGTAAGTTTTGTCGGTTCCCGTTACTGAGTTTTGCTTCACGGTGACAGTCGCATGGGTCCAGTTGCCGTGTTCGTCGTATTGGGTATAGGTATAGTATTTGTGTTCGCCGATTTCGTGTTCGCCCGTCTCGCCCGCAAGGTGTTCCCAGTTGGTGTGCCACACCTCGAGGGTGTCATGGTTTGCATCGTAGCGATAGTGTGTGTCCTCATAATGTTTGTCTCCAATACGCACTCTTTCCAATCGTCCATGTCTGTTGTAGTCGAAAGTCTCTGCCTTGTCGGTATGCCATGACTGTATTTTCTTCAATAACCGGCCATGGCTGTCGTACACATACCATGTGGTGTCTTCCCACACCGAGGCGCAGGTCAGCACTCGGCACTGAGCATCGCAAGTCACGAGAAAGTCCGTTACATCGTTGCCCTCGGTCGGGTCAGCGCTGAATCCATATTCCTCATAACCCAAAAGGCAGCCGTTCTTGTCATAAAAGAACACAATGCTGTCCTTCCATCCATCGGAGAAGCTTGCCACATAATAGACCAGCTGTCCGCTGCCGTCATACTCATAGTGGTAGTTGGTCAGATAGATGTTATCCATAATGGACATATCAGTCCGCAGCCCCTGCTTGTTATACGCCTCCGCCGTGGTGACAAAGAACCAGTTGGCAGAGTCCATGCAAAACTCCGTGTGCTGCACCGTCTCCACCAGCCCCCGATACCCCACCTCCTCCGCACTAACCCGCCTCGTCACCTCGCTCTGCCCCTGCACCGCAATAGGCAGAAGTAGTAAACAAATAATACAGGCATAGAGTACATTCATAGTTGAATCATTTTAAAGTGAAACAGCGATATTGATATGACTGTCTATAGCTTTTCTTTAACTCTTCCGACAGGAAAGAGCGTTCTATCAATCCTAATGCAATAGGCGATTCCTCTGCAAAGGTGCTGATTTCTCGCTTGACCATTCTGTCGGGCAAACCGATTCTTCTGCCAAACTCCTCAAAATCGTTTCGGTCCACGGTATGGATGTCTGTCATCTTCATGCCTTCCTTGAATAGGCCTTTCTCCAACGCAAAGATTTGAGGGGTGCGCAGATGCAGACTTGTGTTGATGAGGTCGTAGGCTGGCGCAAGGCGGTAGTCGCCATTCCCACGGTCTATCAGGGAGAAGTTCTTCAAGTGTGCATCATCGTTCAGTGTGATGTAGTTGAAAAGCACCACACGGAAGAATCGCAGCAAATCCACCTGGGCAGCCCGTACATAGCGCCGTATAATGTCGGCACAGTCTTCATAACTCAATACACCGTACTTGTAGTTGGTACCTCCGTTGGCTTTCGTTAGCCCTGCCAGTGAGGCAAAGTCCTCTTGCGGGTATTTCGAGCCGTCGGGGGCGACATCGAACCGTTTGGTAATATAGGCAGCTTCCCCGTCGCGGAAAAAACACAGCGCATTGGCGGCGGTCTCAATCCCGTATGCTTGTGTCGCCATCTGCATGGTGAGGTGTTCGTTGGCCGGACAGTATTTGCGTTCCAGCAATGCGTATGACACCGGCGCGGGTTTCAGGATATACTCTCCTCTTTCACCTTCCTTGGGTTTCCTTAACGAGCCTTCACTTAACACGAGCGCACCTTTGGGCTGTACACCCGAGAGCGAGATGCGACCGATATGCTCAGCATAGTCGGTGGAATCGGCACTGTTGTTATTGGGACTGTCAAAATCCAGTATATGCGACACCTGTTTCCCTCCAAACAATTTGCGACAGGCTTCGGGAGAGTAGGTGCTAAAGCCTTCCTTAAGCGTTGAGGGGCTATATTTCAGTTCTTCCATCATGCTATTGGTTTAATGGTTACGGCTCCGATTGTGTCGGTCTGGGCTGTGGCCAGCAGGATACCGAAATCGTCATTCTCGTCGATGTGCAGCAGTAGCGATTGCATCTTGCGGTTAGCACCCTCCGAGAGCATATTGAAAAAGAACGGAAACAGATAATCGGACTTGTATTCCTCATTCCGTAACGGCATAGAGAGACATACAGGTCTGCCCCTATAGTCCTCGTTATAGGAGAAAGCGTACCGCCCGCTGTCATCCTCCTGAAGGATGCCAGCTTCTGTGCCGTTTACATATACCTTACCTTGTCTCATACTCCATCACTTTAGGTTTAAGGTCAAGCTGTAGCCCGATAGTTTCAAGAATATCCAGCAAAGTGGTTATCTGTGGGTTTCCTTCACCGCGTTCAATGGCCACAAGGGTGTTAACGGCAACCCCCGAAAGCTCAGAAACGGTACGCTGGTTCACTCCCAGCACCGCCCGCCGCTCCCTGATAATCTGTCCAATTTCCTTCAAGTCCATAATACCAATATATTGCGATTTCCGCTGCAAAAGTACGATTTTTTTTTCAATCAGCAAAATAAAATCGCAATCTATTGCGATTTTTCAAAACAAAACACAAGGCTTGTGACACACCTTATATTAAGATTATCGCACAAACGTTACTATGTTGGCTTTTACATCCATTTCTTTTTCTTTATTTCGACTACCAATTGTTTCTCTATAATTCCCTGAGAACCGCAGTATTTAGAAAACTCCGGTTCATTGACAATTGGAATACCTATACCTATTATCTCGCCCCCATCTCCTTGTAGTTGTAGTGGTGAGGATGGCACAATGGTACTGGTGCTTGACTCCTTTAGTTCTATTGGATAGAGCAATGCACAATGCCGAGCAGGCAGAACGTGCATATAGGTTATCATCTGGAACAAATCCTCTCGGCTGATATTGTCTACTTCTTGGTCTAATTGTTTGTATTTTGCATCCAACACAAACGAGGTTTCTGCAACGTCAGTTTTCCTGTAAAAATCTGGATAGAGACTTTTTCTTTTATTCTTATATAGAAGAATTCCATTCTCTCCAGTCTTATTCTTTGCATGTGTAATCTCCAGCCTCGCTTTGGTAAATATGGTATTCAAATATTCTTCCCAAAGCCAGGCACCGTCAAATAAAACACCATAAATTTTATCCTTTTCCTGTCCATATTTTAATGCTTCGTGTCTGAG
>JAEEGL010896273.1_pt1 | contig 32887 bp, 23 predicted proteins | sample 9134231 | NCBI WGS metagenome assembly JAEEGL01 (sample SAMN16246548, study PRJNA631951) | gut metagenome | biome: gut microbiome; feature: rumen; material: fiber-attached | host: Bos | place: Iran: Karaj | collected 2018-10
ACATAACTCCATAAATGCTCGTGTGGGAATATCGTCTTGAAAAGATTGTGGAATAACCAAGGGATCTGAACCAGCACTATAGATACAACTGTTGAGAGCAGAACTCCATATAAGCCCAGCCACTGTACTGTTGCGAGGTTTAAACCAATATTTACAAGTGCGGCGGTCAGCGGTCTCCATTTGTCAATGGCCCATATGCCCGCAGCATCTTTAAACATATTGATCAGTTTATTCATGCCGATCGAGTAAAAATATATAACAAAACAAATTACATAGTTAAACTCTAACAAGCGCTCCTCGCCCATCCAGATCACCATGAAAGGCTGATACATGCACAAAAGCATAGGGCTGGCAACGGCCATGAGCCATCCCATGAGCACGGTCATCTTTTTTAAATCCCTATAGTTTTTTTCGGGACTTTCAGTTATCAGACTGTTTCCGACACCCGCGGTGCAAGCTTTGATGATAACTTCAACCATCGTTTTCAGCGATGAGATGATAAAAAAGTAATTCTGGTATATGGCTAATGTGGTCAACCCCAAAAATTTTGAGATAACGACAGTATCTGCTGAATTTGAAATTACACTGGAAAAGCTGGAGGTAAACAGATCACTGACCCTTTTGGCTATGCCGCGCAGTTTTTCTTTTGAAAGGTTTCCGGCCGGCAGGTATTCGGGATACATTTTGTTTACTCTGGCTGCCACCAAGATGTTTGTCGTAACCTGTGCAATGATCTGTACAGAAAGGAATGCATAATAATTTCTAAGGAATATTAAGGCGGAGATTTTTAGCGCATATGAAACAAGGTTCACACACATTGCGACCTTGGCTGATACATCGGTGCGCTGATGGGCAGACAGCAAGCAGTTTTTGTATGCGAACATCCAGTAGGATAATACCGTACTTCCGAGGTTCATGAAATAAAGTATATAAAGGTTTATGTCGGCCGGAACATCGCCCTTTATAAGCTGTGGAAGGAACGGAGTCAGAATTAAGCCTACAGTAAGAACAAACAGACCGATTATGCGGTAAACGGTCCGATAGAGTTTCATAAGAGCGCAGATAGTATCCTTATCGTCTTCAACGATCGGCTTGTACATGCTGAAGACCATTGTGCTTCCTACACCAAGCTCGGCCAGGTTAAGAATTGAAAGGATGGAGTGAAAGAGACCGTTCAGTCCAAGATATTCTACGCCTAAGAAATGCAGCATTATCGAACGCATTAAAAAAGGAACGATAATGTTTATGAGCTGTGATGCCCCATTAAATATTATGTTTCTGGTGGCGTTTTTTGTTCTTTCGATCTTCATTTCTTTGTCCTAAAAATGTAATCATTCAGTTTCTGCGTAAATAAATAACTCGTTTATAGTACCATAATTACCGGCTGTTATCAATAGAGGGCTTATGTCTGAAGAGTATGAGCTTATAGAGGAATACAGACAAGTACAGGGACATGCGAGGGTGATTGATATAGGATGATAAGTGTAGTATAATAGAGCGGAAATGATACAAAAATGAAAGCAAACCTGTTTCATAAGTTAGTTTTTTGGAGGCGAAATCATAGCTATGATTTTGGGATTACAGACAATAAAGGATAAAATACTGAAGAGAGATAGTTTTATTGTCTATTTAATTGCAAAAACACTCAGGCTCTTACTTTTGCCGATAGCTAAATTCAAATTCGAAAAAAAAGACCTTTGGTTGGTTTGTGAACGCGGAACAGATGCGCGAGATAACGGTTATCATATGTTTCGCTACTTGCGCAAAGAGCATCCCGAAATAAGCGCGTGGTATGTTATAACAAAAGATTCTCCGGACTTGGATAAAATCTCCGATTTAGGAAACATAGTATACCGAGGATCTTGGAATCATTGGCTGGTTTTCATTTCTGCAACCAGAGTTTTAACAACTATTGGCTTAATGAATTACGTCCCAAGTGGGAATCATGAATTCGGGCGATATGTAATAAAAAGGAACAAGCAGAAAATCATTTTTTTACAGCACGGTGTTATAGCCAATGACCTTCCACTATATCACAAAGAACAGTCAAATTTTGATTTGTTTATTTGTGGCAGTAAACCTGAATTTGATTATATATCAGATCATTTTCATTATACACAGGATGAGGTTCAGTATACCGGTTTAGCCAGATTTGACTCATTACAGAGTGTTTCGCACAAAAAACAGGTTTTAATAATGCCTACATGGCGCAAATGGTTATTTGAGGCAGACGAACAGACAATTGCTCGAAGTGAATATGTAGAACGATGGAATCATTTGCTGCACCATCCGAGACTTGTAGAACTCACAGAAAAATATGATGTTGATATAGTTTTTTATCCTCATCAACTAATGCAAAAGTATTTGGAGGTGTTTTCGTCTTCCAATAGACGCGTTATAATCGGAGATTATCATCATTTTGATGTACAAGAATTACTAAAAGAATCGTCACTGCTGATAACAGATTATTCCAGTGTTCAGTTCGATTTTGCGTATATGTATAAACCAGTATTATACTACCAATTTGACGAAGAGGCTTTTTTTGGTAACCACAATACCAAACACGGATATTTCGATTACGATAAAATGGGGTTTGGTGAAAAGGTTCAAAACGAGGAAACACTAATCGATTTAATAGCAGAATATATCTCCGATAATTTCCGATTAAAACCAGTGTTTAAGGATAGAATCGAAGGAGTATTCGTTTTACATGATGACAACAATTGCGAACGAATATTCCAGCAGATTGAAAAAACATTTGCTAAAGAATAGTCTTGGGAGATGAAAAACTTATGGATTTTTCAATCAGCATCAGCGTGATCATGCCAACGTACAATACAGAAACCGAGATCTTAAAAGAAGCGGTGGACAGTATTCTGAATCAGACTCTTTCGGATTTTGAGTTTCTGATCATTGATGACGGCACAACAAACGAATCAACCACATATCTGAACAGCATCACGGACAAACGTGTAAAGATCATCCGTAATCCTTCAAATATAGGCATAACAAAATCGCTGAATATAGGTTTGAAGCAGGCGCAAGGAAAGTATATTGCCCGGATGGATGCCGATGATGTTTCGTTACCTTCCAGATTTGAAAAAGAATATGCATTTATGGAAACGCACACAGATGTAATAGTTTGCGGATCTATGGAGGGTAATATCATCAATGGTGAAAAGATATACCCCGCCTACACACCAAAAAAAATTGAAGAAATGGAAGAGTATAGAGTAAAGCTACTCTTTTTAAACCCCGGTCCCAGACACCCGACAGCAATGATCCGCCACGAGCAATTGATATTACATAACATTCTTTATGATGAAAACTTAATTCACGCTCAGGATTACGGATTGTGGGAGACAATCAGTCACTATGGAAAAATAGTCATTTTGAATGAAGTACTGTTGCTTCGGCGAAAACATGTTAATCAGATTACTGTTTCGAGACGACCCATCCAGATCCAGTGCGATAAGATGACGCAAAAGAAAATATTAACTGAGCTACTCGGAAATGTGACAGACCAGGAAGAAGATATGCATTATATACATTCTACTGGGTATTACCCTGACGCAGTGATTACACAAGAAGTCAATGAATGGTATAACCGTTTGATCGAGGCAAACAAGGAGCGCCACATATATGACCAAAGGGCATTAATAAAACGGATTATGATTATCAAAAAGCGATTAATACAGCAATCGTTTAAGACGGACATGTCCTTACTTGAGAAAATGCATTTGGTTTTTGGCTATTTACCTTTTTATGAAGCTTTCAAGATGATTGTGAGAATCTGTATTCCCGTGATTCGTCGCTAGGAATAACACTATATCCCTCTGAAAACCGCATATAATCTGAAATTTTTGTGTGTTTCCTATTGCATTTGGGTTGATATCCACATTTCTGTACAAGGTTCCTGCTATTTATATAGGTTTTTTTGAAAAGTATCAATTCAAAGGGAATGGCATGAATAAGGACGATCAATTAGTGCTTCCATAGTTTGTGAAATGTTAGAAGATGCAGAATGAATAGTTTGTTGTGATTATATTTGGCGAAATGTGAAGGATAAACATGTTTTGTGATTTTTGACGAATAATGTTTGAAGGTAAGATTATGGATTTAGTTAGTGTTATCATCCCTGTTTATAATGCAGAGGCAGTGATTGAACGATGTGTAAATAGTATTCTGGGGCAGACGTATAAGAATTTGGAATTGATCCTGGTCGATGACGGAAGCAAAGACCGCTCTGCTGATATTTGTGAATTCATGGCCGGAAAGGATAATAGGGTAACTGTTATTTCCAAAGAAAACGGAGGGGTTAGTCACGCGAGGAATGTAGGAATACAAAATGCTTCCGGTAAGTATGTAATGTTTGTTGATGCAGACGACAGGCTGGAAGATAATGCTATAAGCAGATTGGTTGATATTGCGGATAAGAGGGATGTCGATGTTCTGTATTTTGGGTTTTGGCTTGAAAAAGAAAGTGGGTCTTTTCTGTCGATACAAGATACAATGCTTGAAGGAAATGCGGAGGACTTTTTTAAGAAATGCTTTTCAAAGATGCTGCATTCCGATCATATTAATCCACCTTGGAATAAGTTGATAAATCGTGATTTCTTGATAAGAAATAATATACGTTTTAACGAGAAGTATTCTATATGTGAAGACATGGCATTTAATGCGGAACTACTGCTGAATGGTAATACGGTATACGTTCTTGGAGAAGCGTTCTACCATTATTATTATGGGCAAACCGGAAGTTTAGTTTCCACATTTAGGAAGGACAATTTTGAAGCGCTGTTGCATTATTATCGAATAATACAGAAATATGTCGCGAGATTTGCAGATAATGCACCGGAAATCGAGTCGCTACAGTCCTTTTTTACTGTCAGAAGCATTAGGATTGCTCAGAATATAATAAGAAATCAAGATCTGACAACGAAGGAAAAAAAGGAATTACTCAAAGAAATTTCTAAAAATGATGAGTTCAGAAGTGCATCAAGAGCTATTCATTTAAAAATAAAAGATGAAATATACAAAATATTTTTGTTTTTAGGAAGCTATCCTTCACTAAAATTGTTTAATTTTGCGAGTAGATTAAAGCATAAATTTGTTTTAATAAAACACTAAATAAAATCGGCCGAAAACTGCTTTGATAGCGGGATCCGGCTGATTGCTTTATTTTATGATGATTATCTTTTCTAGAGCCTCCAGCCATGTCTTTCCGGTGGCACGTGTGATGTAGGTCATGTCCGTGATGACGGTTTCGTTTACATCCACAACGGTGCCGACGGGGAGGTCTTTGGTGCAGTATGTGGCAACGGCGCTTATGCACATCGGATGACCATTTTCCATGCCGAGGTACATCATTATGTGTCCAGGGAAGTAAAGAAGTGTACCGACAGGCGCGTCTTCAAGTACTTTCATTTTGTATTCGACGGTATTATGTCCAATATCAAGCGTAAAGCCGAGGCCAAGGTCGTTATGAACGTTATAAATCTTTGCTACGTCTACGCTGCTCTGTGCGACAGCACTTCGCGGAAGGACATAGCCGAAGCATGCGTATATGCTGCGAGTCATACCAGAGCAGTCGAAGGCATTATTTGAACCAGCATTGCCGTATGCATGACCGATATGCTTCTCCGCAAGTATGCGGATGTTTTCTTCGGTGTAAGGCAGGTATCCGCGGAAAACGGTAGCTTCAGCGGGGAGAGTGCATACAACATCATCAATGCATCCACTTTCATTTCGGGCTGGTAGCAGGACGGTATAAGTTCCGTTTTCTGATCCATAAACAGGAAGAATGCTTCCCATAGGAATGGAAACATCAGCAAGCTCCGGGTGGAGGGGCTTATCAGGGAATTCCACATGCATTTCATAATCAAGCGTTACAAGAAAATCAGTGCAATGCATTCTATTCAGCCAGTCATCGCGGCTTTCGCAGAAGGCGACCGCCTCTTTTTTTACCCAACCACCATAGCCGTATGTCAGAATGTAGTACCATTCACCGTCTTCGGAATTCCACAGCGCCACAACCGGAGTAAACGGCAGGAGGTCCGATTGGAGCAGGTCTTCGGATGTAAGATTGCCTTTGGTAATCTCAGGGGCATCCGCTGAAACAGGCAACTTGCTGAGAGCTGTCCTAGTGACGGCATATCCGAAGTGGGTCTGTACCGCACGAGGAAGCCTTTCGATGGAAGTGTTCATAGTCAGGTCCGGCGGCGCGGTCTTTAATATGAGGTTGCTAAGTATTCCTCCGTTAAAAGTATCTGAAATGTCTTCCAGAGCAAAGTCTATATCGGAAACGGAAATCATTTTGCGGTTGGCACGGTTGAAATAGGCAATGCGTTCCTCGGAACTGTCCGGGATTCTCGGCGAGAGTGTGCTGCATTTTAAGATGCTGAAAGCAATGCAGGCTAAAAGAAGTACTGAATAACCGATAACTTTTGCTTTTTCTGCGTGAGCGGATTTGGAGGCTTCATCATTGACAAGGCTACAAATACACCCCGAAGAAGCAAAAAACAGAAAAGAAAGCGGGTATGTACCATATGGAAGAGGAAGTACTTCCACGAAGCCGAGAACAAGCGCAGCTGCGATAAAAGGAACGGTAAGCTTTGTGAACAGTTGCCGGGAGGAAAAAAAGTGGGTGTCCTCAGAATAATCCTTTGAAAAAGTTATTTTTTGTGTGCGTATTACTAATTCTGCTAACATGATGAAAAGAAGGCACGTTCCGGGTAGACCATAAACAAGCAATGCCTCCATATAGACTGAATGCGCGTGATAACCTGTAAGTTCGGGTCTGCCTTCGTAAACACCATATATCTGGTTTTGATGTACGTTTATGTTTGTTATCCCTGTAATCCAGCGAATCGGTTTTTCATCAATCATGCGTATGGTGGCAGACCAGATGAGGGTCCTGTCGGACAGTGTGTCGAGAGCATAATTTATGCTGTATGGCGTAAGCGTCTCTTCCACATAAGCCGGTTCCTCCTGTACATCGGATGAAGTTGTATAGTTTATGACCAGTGTATCAAAGGCGTATTTTGGCATGAGCGAGAGGATTAGGGTAACGACTGCTGCTCCAAAAGCAGGAAGCAGTGAAAGGAAGAACCGCTTCCTGTAAAACAGATAAAATACAAAGATCGCTACGCCCGCCGAAGCGGCAAGCATCGAACCACGTGAACGTGAAAGACTGAGTATCAGGAGAGAAAACAGTGTGGTGAACGTGAAAGCGGTGTTGGTGAAAATATGAAAACGGGATTTTGCAAACCTGACAAAAAGCCAGCAGGACAAAAGGACGGAGCTTGCCGCAAATACACCTAAAGTATTGGCGTTGCCAAACATGGACAGGCGTCCGTTTCGAAATATCAAATCACCAGTACCCGCGGGCGTAAGCTCAGGGTGCAGGAGAAAGCGCATGGCATGCGTTAAACCGTATATAAAAGAGGAAATCTGTGTGAAAAGCGATAACGAAAACATAACTGTGAGTGTCTTTATAAGAGCCTTGTGTTCAAGCAGACGGAATACTACAAAGAAAAGCATGCTGATTATCCACAGACGCATATACTGACCGCCTATGCTGGACAAAAGATCACCGCTTGCTATGAAGTTTGTAACAAACATCCACAAAGAAAAAGCAATCCAAAGCCACGCAGCGGGCTTGCGCAGGAGGCTGTATTGCCATGTCAGAACAAGAATGAGCGTAAAGAAAACAAGCCCGATCAGTCTGCTTGTCAAAGAAATGTATCCAAGATAATTGAACGGCAACAGTGCTGCATACAGAATGATCAGTACTAAGGATAAACGAAACGGCAGTTTTGTCATTTTTATTTTATTATAAACTGTATTCATGAATTTGATTGTATCAGTTTGAAAAGCAGTTGTCGAGGAAAAAAGAAATATGAAAATGAAACGGAAAAGATTTATTAAATTTTCTGAAAAAATACCACAGCGACTGTTTTTAATGGTATAATAACAAACTGACTGACTTGATAAATCAGATTGTTAAGTTAATCACAAGGAGCAATGAGATTATGTCAGAAGATGAATTCCCTAAGATCAGCGTGATGATTCCGGTATACAATGCGGAAAAATATCTGGACGAGTGTTTGGACAGTGTTTCTAAACAGACTTATAAGAATCTTGAGATACTTATCGTGGATGATGGGTCAAATGATTCAACGTATGCCAAGTGTGTAAGCCGAGGAAAAGAGGACCCGCGCATAAGAGTGATCCGCCAAGAAAACGGAGGCGTCAGTACTGCGAGGAATACTTGTATAAAAGAAGCATCAGGGGAATATCTTGCGTTTATCGATGCTGATGATAAAATGGAGCCCGACATGCTGGAACGCCTATACAAGGAGATGAAGCGCACAGGCGCAGATCTGGTCGGCTGCGGGTTTTATAAAAATGAGATGAATTCTGATAAAACGGAGCACTTTATGGCCGGCGGAGAATTTAGATTTGTCACTGATTTTAAAAACTTTTTAAAAAAAGTGTATTATAACAATTACCTTGTTGTGCCTTGGGCGAAACTGGCCAAAAAAGAGGTATATGACGGTGTTGTCTATCCTATTGGGAAAAATCATGAAGATGCCTATGTTATAAGAAGCATAGCCTACAATTGCAAGACAATAGCCTGGATACCGGATCAACTGTACTTTTACAGGCAGACTGGGGGCAGTCTCTCTCATAAAAAGAATGAAGATATGGAGCGAGATAATTTTAACTGGCTGGCAGCAGATGTTGATTATTATAAAAAGCAGCCCGAAAATGACCTGGCATCGGCTGCGGAACAGACGTTCTGCCACTATGCCCGAACCCGGAAAAAAATATATTCCGGTAATCTCAAGAAAGAGATAACACCTCTGTACAAAAGGTACTTAAAAGACCTGATATTTTCAAAGAATCTCTCGGTTTTGAGCAGGATAAAGTATGCTGCAGGAGGATGGACGTTCTATCTATGAAAGCACAGGTTCAATATGTCGTTCAATGGGATAAAGGAGACAAAAAGCTTACCTGGTCGGGTACACCCTATGGAGTAATGAACGGATTAAGAAATAATGGTGTGGAAGTGATAGAAATACCCATAGGCGTAAGAAAGCCGTTCCGCCTGATCCTTTTTATTGTCAGAGGAATAATGAATTTTCTAGGTCAGAAGGATTACAACAGTATTAATATGATATTGCTGGAGTGGGACCTCAAGTATATAAAAAGGAAAAAGCTGAAGAAAGGGATTCCGACTATTTTTTACACCCAGTACAAATATGCTTTTTTGGAGGACTGTTATTATTATCAGGATCTGTCTGTTGAATATCTTGAAAGGTTTAAGCAGGAACACCCCGAATTGGTCATGTACACGCCCATGCGGAAAAGTAAGCTGCCTGCTTGGCAGGAATTCAGACTGAGAAGGGCGGTTAAATCAGAAGAAAGATGCAGGGGCTATTTTACCATGTCTCATTTCCTTGAAAGGGAATATATAGACAACGATCATGTAGACTCTTCAAAAGTGCATTGGGTCGGCGGCGGAAGCAACATTGACGTTTCGATGATAGAAAACGCTGATAAAAACGGATACCGATTCCTGTTTATCGGTAAAGACTGGGAAAGAAAAAACGGACCACTGGTGATAAAGGCCTTCAGAAAACTAAAGAAATCGTTTCCTGAAGCGGAATTGTATGTAATCGGACCAAAGGATAAACCTGAGCCGATGGAAAAAGATGAGGGGATACTCTTTATAGGCAGGCTGGAGTATGAACAGATGGCAAAATACTACAATCTCTGTGATTATTTTATTATGCCATCGAAGTTTGAAGGTTACGGCATTGTGTTTGCGGAAGCACTTATGTTTGGCTTGCCGTGCATAGGCAGGAATGCGTTTGCCATGCCTGAGTTTATTACCGATGATGAGAACGGATATTTGGTTGAAGGAATTGATGAAAATGAATTGTGCGAAAAAATGGCACAACTTATGATCAACAAGGATAGGCTGAAAGCAAACGTGCTTAACAAGCGTGATCAATATGAAGAATTTTACTCTTGGGATGCGGTAGCAGGGAGAATGATTGAGATAATAAAGAAAGACTATTCATTTGAGTAAAGTTTTTAAATAATTAATTGAATTTGAACGGTACTTATAGTAAACTAAAAAATCGAGTTTTTTGCAGTCTGAGCAGGAGCTAATAATGGAAAAGATAAGCGTTATCATCCCAGTATACAATACAGGAAAATACTTGTACAGATGCTTTGACAGTCTGGTGAATCAGACTGTCGGTCTCAGCAATCTGGAAGTGCTTATTGTCGACGATGGCTCTACGGACAGTGAGACCATAAGGATTATTGATGAATATGTAAACAAATATCCTGATAATTTTATCAGCCTCAAGAAGAAGAACGGGGGACAGGGAAGCGCAAGAAATCTGGCGTTTTCCAAGATGACGGGGGATTATTTTACATGTCTTGATTCTGATGACTTCTTTGAGCCTGACTGGGCGGAGAAAATGTACGGCGCCGCCAAAGAAAACGATTCGGACTTTGTGACATGCGGCTATAAGACCGTTGTCATTGAGGAAGATAATAGCACAAGAGAAATGCGCGGAATGGTAATGCGTAAGCCCTGTGCAAGCGGCAGGGAAATGATCCTTGATGCGTTGGTGAATATGTTCACTTGCCTGGTAAAACGGGACGTGATCGAGGATTCGGGTGCCCGTTACCCAGAAGGACTTATCTATGAGGATATGGCTTTTTATATTGAAATGCTTCCATGGGTAAAAAAACCTTATTTCATTGAGGAGTCTTTGGGAATAAGGACTTGCCACGAAGGCTCCACAATGACCAATGTCAAGCCCGAAAAGATTTCCAATGTTTTTGGCGTAATGAAGGCCATGATAGAGTTTTACAGAAATAAAGGCATTTATGAAAACTACCGTGACGAGTTGGAATATTTTATCGGCAAAGTTCTTTTGTGCAGCGGACTTAGGAGAGTGGGCTTTATAAAAGGCACTTCCGCACGAGGAAAGCTTGTCAGAGAGACAATATCTTTTTTGAAAGAGTATCTTCCGGATTTTAAATCAAATAAATACATTGGAAGAGATAAGCTGGGGGTATACCTCAGACACTACAATTACCCGTTACTTCGTGTATTGGCGGAGATTCTTAGGATCCGCTTTGTTCTGAGAAAGGATTACTTAACGTGAATATTAAGACTTCAGTAGTTTTATGTACCTACAACGGAAAAGAATACATTGTGGAGCAGTTGGATTCGCTGCGTGACCAGACAATGAAAATTGAAGAAGTGGTTATATGCGATGACAGGTCAAGCGACGGTACCGTGGACATTGTAAACAAGTATATATCCGATAATGGCCTTGAAAATTGGTCAATAGAGGTGAACGAGAAGAATCTGGGATATGAGTCCAACTTTTTCAAGGCTCTGAACAAATCGCACGGTGAGTACGTGTTCTTTTCGGATCAGGATGACATCTGGCGGAAAGATAAAATAGAGATAATGGTAAAACTCATGGAACAGGATAAAAACATAAAGTTACTCTGCTCCGAGTTTGAAATCTTCAAAAGTTCCGAGGTTATTCCGGAAAATACCGGAAGCTATGGGAAGGACAATAAAAACGATAAGTCGCTGGAAAAGATTGAAATGAATCCGTACAACATTTTCATCAGAAGCCTTGGCTGTGATATGGGTGTGAGAAGGTCGTTTATAGAAGATATACGCCCGTATTGGTTTGAGGGATGGGCACAGGATGAGTATGTGTGGAAACTGGCTCTGTGCGGTGACGGCTGTTACGTTTATCATGAGCCTCTCATCAGGCACAGGGTGCATGATCACAATGTTTCTATGCACAAGATCCATGAGATCAATAAGCGCATCGTTCATCTTGAAAAGCTTAAAAAAGGAAATGAGAAATGCAAGGAGTATGTGGAAAAGCATTCCAACAATCCCGAATATATTAAGTTGCTTGACAAGAATATACGGTCAGAAGAATTAAGGATTGATATGCTGAAGAACGGTAAGATTTTCAATACTTTTCCTCTGCTGGCATATAAAAAGTATTATTACAGCCCCAAATCGTTATTGATGGAACCATATATTGCAATAAAAGAACATAGAAAAGTGAGCAGATAGCATGAATATTATTCTTCTTTCAGGCGGAAGCGGAAAGCGACTTTGGCCGCTATCTAACGACACAAGGTCAAAACAGTTCTTGAAACTGTTTAAGGATGACCTGGGTACATATGAGTCAATGGTACACCGTGTATACCGCCAAATTACCACTGTTGATCCAAACGCAAAAGTAACCATCGCAACGAGTAAGTCGCAGGTGAGCTCCATAAGGAATCAGTTGGGCGATAAGGCGGAGATATGCATAGAGCCTTGCAGAAGGGATACATTTCCTGCAATTGTACTTGCAACAGCTTATCTGCATGATGTGATGGGAGTCAGTGAGGATGAGTGCGTGGCTGTGTGCCCTGTGGACCCTTACGTGGATTGCTCTTACTACGAAGGAGTTCAGGACTTGGAGAAGTTGGTGCTTCAGGATACGGCAAATCTCACGTTGATGGGCATTGAGCCCACGGTACCGAGTAAAAAATACGGCTACATCATCCCCGAAACTTCTGAAAAAGTCAGCAAGGTAAAAGAATTTAAAGAAAAGCCGGACAAAGAGACCGCCAGGAAATACATTGCAGAGGGTGGCATATGGAATGCGGGAGTTTTCGCTTTCAGGCTCAGGTACATGTTGGAGAAGGCACACAACCTTATAGATTTTAAAGACTATAACGACCTTTTTAACAAGTATGAGACGATTGAAAAAATAAGCTTTGACTATGCTGTTGTTGAAAAGGAACCGAGCATTCAGGTAATGCGCTATGCAGGAGCGTGGAAAGACGTCGGTACTTGGAACATGATGGCTGAAGCCATGGCTGATGTTACCAAGGGGAACGTTACGCTTGATGAAACCTGTGAGAATGTGAACGTTGTCAATGAGCTGGATATCCCGATCCTTGTAATGGGCTGCAAGAATATGGTGGTGGCTGCGAGTTGCGACGGCATACTGGTTACGGACAAGGAACGTAGCGGTGCTATGAAGCCGTATGTAGAGGCTATCAGCAACGAGGCAAGGTTTGCGGAAAAATCATGGGGTACCTACACGGTCGTACATGTGCAGCCGGGGTCACTGACCATCAAGATAACGATGCAGGCCGGCAACCATATGAGATATCACAGCCATGAGATGCGTTACGAAATATGGACTATTATTTCGGGCACTGGCAGGGCGGTAATTGACGGTTTTTCGAGACGTATAGGTCCCGGTGACGTGGTGACGCTGCCAAAGGGTGTAAAGCATGCGCTGTTCGCGGATACCGACATGGATGCGATCGAAGTCCAGATAGGTGAGGAAATAAGCGTAAGAGATAAAACGGTATATGATTTTGATATTATATAAAATTTGAGGAGGACAATGGAATGAATATTAGTATTTTTGGTTTAGGCTATGTTGGATGTGTAGGCGCGGCTTGCTGTGCAAAGCTCGGACATCATGTCATAGGCAATGATGTTACGGAGAACAAGGTCAACCTTATAAATCAGGGACGTCCGACCATTATTGAGGCTGAGATCGACGAGCTTATCAAAGAGGCTCATGATAAGGGACTTCTTGAGGCTACAATGGATTATCACTATGCGGTGCATAATTCAGAGATATCCTTTATAGTCGTTGGCACACCGAGCAGCAAGGAAGGCCATCTGAATCTCAATTACATTTACGGTGTTGCAAGACAGATCGGTGAAGCGATGCGCGATAAGAATGATTTTCATATTGTTGCGATCAGAAGCACGGTGCTTCCCGGTACAAACAAGAAGGTAGGTGAGATCATCGCCGAGGCATCCGGAAAGGAAAGAGGAAAGGATTTTACGGTTGTTTCCAATCCCGAATTCCTTCGTGAGGGCACAGCTGTACAGGATTATATGAATCCGCCGCTTACTCTTATTGGTACTGATTCCGAGATAGCGGAAAAGAAGTTCCGCGAGCTTTACAAGGACATTCCTGCTGAGTTTATTTCTACTGACATAGAAGTTGCTGAGATCATGAAGTATGTCAACAACACATACCATGCATTGAAGATAGTATTTGGCAACGAAGTGGGAAATATTTGCAAGGCTCTTAATATTGACAGTCATAAGGTTATGGAAATCTTCTGCAAAGATAAGCAGCTCAACATTTCCAACTACTATTTTAAGCCTGGATTTGCATATGGCGGATCGTGCCTTCCTAAGGATGCAAAGGCTCTGAGGACACTCGCACATGATTATTATGTGGATGCGCCTGTGCTGAATGCTATCGATCCGAGTAATGAAAAGCAGAAAAAGAATGCTATTGACATCATCGAGAGCAAGGGCAAGAAGAAGATAGGAATTTTCGGCCTGGCATTTAAAGCAGGTACGGACGACCTTCGCTGTAGCCCCATTATCGATGTCGCGGAGGCGCTTCTTGGCAAGGGCTATGAGATCAAGATTTATGACAAGAATGTACGTACGTCTCAGGTAACGGGTACAAACGCAGACTTCATCGAGGCTAAGCTTCCTCACCTTCATCATATCATCACAGATGATATTGACGCAGTTGCACGTGACAGCGAAGTACTTGTTGTTACAAATAAAGAGAAGGAATTCGTCGATATTCCCGCACGCTACCCGAACAAGATTATCGTTGACCTTGTACGTCAGTATAAGGAGCTGGATTATCAGGGTAATTACGAGGGCATCAGTTGGGGCAACATCAACACCAACCCTGCACAGAATAACCCGCTCACAAAGACAATGGTAAAAACAGAATTCTAGATTTCATCATATCGGATGATATCGGAAAGAGGATAAAACATGGAAACAAAAAAGCGTAAGGTCTTGATCATAGTTGAAAACCTTCCGGTTCCTTTTGACACCAGAGTATGGCAGGAAGCTACCACATTGGTCGCAAACGGATATACTGTGTCGGTAATATGCCCGAAAGGCAAGGGATATACCAAGGAAACTGAAGTGATCGACGGAGTAAATATCTTTAGGCATGATCTGCCCAAGGAAGGAAACGGAGCTTTCGGCTATTTAAGAGAATACACGGCTGCGCTTAGAGAAGAGACTAGGTTGGCAAAAAAAGTCTTTAAGACTATCGGATTTGACGTTATACATGGATGCAATCCTCCTGATGATATCTACATGGTGGCAAAGAAATTCCGTAAATACGGAGTAAAGTATGTGTTTGATCATCATGACATTTGTCCGGAACTGTTCGAAGCTAAATTTGGCACGACAAAGGGACTTATAAAGGGAACTTTATACAAAACACAGCTTTATTTTGAGCGAAAGACTTATCAGAATTGCGTATTTGCTTTTGCTACAAATGAATCTTATAAGAAAATTGCCATAGAGAGAGGCAAGATGGACCCTTCCAAGGTAATTGTTCTGAGAAGCGGTCCGAAACTTGAGAGAATGAAAATACAGCCTCCAAAGGAAAGCATCAAGCGCGGAAGGAAGTACATGGTAGGCTATCTCGGGGTTATCGGACAGCAGGAGGGCATTGAATATATCCTTGAAGCCGCCAAGTACTGTAAGGAGACACTGAAGCGAAATGACATCTTCTGGGGCATTGTGGGTGGTGGACCCCACGTGGATGCGCTCAAGGCTATGTGTACCAGTATTGGACTTGATGATTGTGTGGAGTTTACCGGACGTGTTCCGGACGAGACGCTACTGGACTATCTCAATACAGCTGATGTATGTGTCAACTCGGATACGTATAACAGTATGAACGATAAGTCCACGATGAACAAGATACTGGAGTATATGGCTCTTGCTAAACCTATTGTCCAGTTTGAACTTACGGAGGGTCATTATTCTGCACAGGAAGCATCACTTTACGCCGAGCAGAACAATGCCAAGGACATGGCAGACAAGATTGTTTATCTGCTTGAAAATCCGGATGTCAGAAAGAAGATGGGTGAATTCGGACATAACCGCATCATAAATGAACTCAGCTGGGAACATACAAGTAAGGCACTCCTCGAAGGGTATGATAAGTTTTTCAAGGGAGAGTTTAACTGACAGTTAAGATGCATTAGGAGGACATTTCTGTGATAGAAACCATTATCAGGAATTTTAACATCGACAGAATACTTTATATTCTTAAAAAGAGACTTGCTATAATGATACTGTTTGGTGTGATCGGAGGAATTGCGGCAGGTATCTATGCTGAATCCACAGCTTCGACTACTTACAGGGCTAAGGTTTCATTTTTTGTGTACAGCAATCCCAATTATGTTTACGAGACGTCTGTCAATCTTTCCGCAAGTGAGTTTAACCTTGCCAAGTCGCTTGTTCTTTCTTACACGTTGGTGTTAAGGAGCAATACGATGATGGAAAAGGTGATTCGTGAGCTTGGGCTTACATATAGTCCGCAGGTATTGGCAAGTTGTATTTCTACTTCGCAGGTTGAAGATACAGCCGTCTTTTATGTTTATGTTGTAAACGCCGATGCCTACAGAGCAATGGAGATTGCCAATACGATAGCGGATGTTGCGCCTTCTGTACTTGCAGGTGTTGTTAAATCGGGCGGCATAGAGGTTATCGACTATGCCACGCTTCCGACCTCGCCATATACTTCAACAAATGTTGTAAAATATGTTATTATCGGAGCTGCTGCCGGTTTTGCCGTTCCGTTTGTATTGTTTATGTTCTTCGGATTGCTTGATACGACGATCAGAAAGAAAAAAGAACTTACGGACGCTTTTGATATCCCGATTATTGGTGAGATACCCAGCATGCCGAGTTCGACAAAGAGGAAAAAGGTTTCAAAGATTATCGATGAAACAAGTGCGTTTGGCGTGAAGGAAGCCTACAATGCGCTTTGCACCAATCTGTTGTATACATCAAGCGGAGAAAAATGTCCTATATATGCTGTAACAAGCGCAAAGCAGGATGAAGGTAAATCCCTTAGCAGTATTAATCTCGCCAAGTCTCTTTCTCTGCTTGGAAAAAAGACTTTGCTAATCGATGCCGATATGCGTAATTCATCTATAGGCAAGTACCTCGAGCACGAAGAAGAACACGGGCTTGCGCAGTATCTTGCCAGAATCGACAAGACGCCTAACATTATGAATCAGGCTGAAAACTTCGATGTCCTATATACCGGAGAGTTACCTCCCAACCCTGCGGAGCTTCTTGCAGGTGCAAGGTTAGCGGAACTGTTTGAAAAGCTTAAGGAAGAATATGATTATGTAATTATAGACCTTCCCCCTATTTCAGCTGTTTCTGATGCATTTATGCTCAAGGATAAGGTGGTCGGCTATATTATCGTAGTGCGTGCAGATTACAGTAAGCTGACAACCGAAACTCCTGTTATCGAAGAGTTTGAACGGATGGAAGCAAGTATTTCGGGTATCATTTTTAATGACATTTCCGCAAAAGCAGGAAATGGCTATGGCAGATACGGATACGGATATGGCTATGGCTACGGCCAGAATAAAAAGCAAGTTGCAGGCAACAGTAAGACAAAGAAGAAATGATCAACAGTCGAATTTTGGAGTAAACAATGGGTGATTCAAGGGTTTCGATTGCTAAAAAAATACGCAAATATTATGATTTTGCTGCCACAAAGGTTAAATTGCTTTTTGAACAGAAAAAGTTCAGCACAGAGGGCGTGACAGTAAAGTATCTGTTGAAGAAAAGGAACAGCGATAAGTTGGTGGTAGTCTTTAATTCTTGTACAAGGGTCGGGATTAAGGCCAGATACAATTATGTCAGGACACTGAAGACTATCGACTGCAATCAACTTTTTGTGCTTGACGATTTTGGAGAAGACCACAGAGGCAGTTATCTCTTGGGGGCGAACGGCACTTTTAATGAGGAAAAGGCTGTTAAGGCACTCATTGAAAAGATTATTAAAGATGTCGGAGCGGAGAAGGTTATTTTCTGCGGTTCCAGTAAGGGAGGATACTGTGCGATAAACTTTGGGCTCCAGTTTAATAATGCATTTATCGTTGCGGGAGGCCCTCAATACAGACTTGGACAGTATCTTGCGAATGGTGAGAACACTGCGTCCTACAGGGATATTTGTGGTGAGATAAATGATAAAAACACAGATATGCTCGACCACTATCTTGAGAATAGGATCAGGACGTCTCAGTTTAAAGACAGTGCAATGATTTACCTTCATTATTCCGATAAAGAGCATACTTATCCCGAGCATATCGTTCATTTACTTGCGGAATTAAGGGATAATAATGTAAAAGTCGTTCAGGATGTGGCGGATTATACCAACCATTCCGATATCAGCTTTTACTTCCCCGACTTTTTATCAAAGACTGTTAAAACACTGGTTTCATAACAAATCACATCAGCTTGGAGAATTCAATGACAGAGTCCGAAGCACTCTCGCTGCCGGGAACAAAACAGCATAAGGCTTATGTGAGAAAGTCTTATATTGATAAGACATTATCGGTTGTGAGCATTTCTTATTTTGCGGTATACTTTATACTTCCGCAGTATTTTGGTATTCCGCTGCCTTTTTTTGACTTTACGGCACAAAGAATTTTCGTCGTTATAGGATTCATATACATTTTTTCAAAACAGGCCAGAAAAGAAAAGTTTACGGAAATAGTGTATATGACTCCGGGCTTTGCCTGGCTCATGGCTTTTATGTTTGTGTTAACATACACGGCAGGCTTGAGAGCCCATCCTGGCACGTTCCTATACTCATTTGTGGAATTTATGGCGATGTTCGAAGCCATTTACTTTGTCAGGGAAGGGCTTGGCGTCAAAAAGACATTACAATTGATCATTATATTTTCGTACATATTAACACTGCTCGGAGTGTTGGAATATGTGATGAAGCGTCCTATCTTTTCGTATATGGAGACGATCAAGGGCGTTTACGGCGGCATTATTTTCAGGTCCGGCAATTATCGAATCACAGGACCTGCCAATGTTGCATTAGCATATGGACTTATGCTGATGATAATGTTGCCGGTTGCTTGTCTGGATACGGAGAAGGATGAGATATATCTGTTCAAACGTCCTGTACTCTTTTTGCTGATAATGCTTAATGTGCTTCTAACGGGTTCAAGATCAACGCTTGCTGTCTTTGGCGTAGAAGTAATAGCGATTATCGTGTTTAGTAACAGGAGTGTTAAGAAAAAAACATTTCTGTCCGGCATACTGATGATATTGGTTGTTGCTGCCGCTATCCTTCTGACGTGGGGAACAGGCTTCAGCAATTATATGATGCTTCAGATTACCAGCGTAATTGACGAACTGTTTGATACGACATATTCTGTCCGTTTTGGAGCGGATCTCACAACGCTTGCGGGCAGCAGTAATTACAGAACTTATCTGCCCAAAATATTTACGCTTGATTGGCTGAATCCGCTTTTGGGAAGAGGTTCGCAGAACAGCTTCGCCTGGTATGTGGATGGTATTTATATAGAATCGATAGACAATTTCTATGTTGCGCAATATATCAGATATGCATATCCGGGACTGGTTACTTATGTAATGTATATGTTGAGGTTCGTTCTGAGACCGTTGATCGAAGCCATTAAGCAAAAATCGGGCCTTTTCCAGATGCTTTTTATAGGCATTACCGGATATTTTGTAAACCTTTGGTACCTTGATCATCTTCAGACACTAAAGTATGTCTATCTGTTGGTCGCTGTTTGGGTGGGCTGTATGGATTATAAGACAAGAAAATTCGTGCCTTACGGGGAGTTTGATAAGGTAAAAGAAGAAATCGAAGAGTGCGGCAAGACTGAAGTGCTTGTCAACAAGATTAATTATATAAAACGAAAAAAGAAGTAAAAGATGGTAAAACAGGGACCAATGTCCTATATACAGGAATAGATTTTTGTGATACAATCTGTTCAGAACTAAATAATTTAAATACTTAGGCAAACTCATCGAAAGGTGACGACGCAAAGCTTAGGGCCTAACGCGCATAATACGCTATGGTTGCCAGTTGCACTTCTTGTAATAAGATGTAAACTTGCCTAATCAATTACATGATTAGGCTTTTTTATTCTAAGAGGTCATTCAAACTAAGTATTGAAAAGAATAGTTATAAAGGCAAAATCACTGAAAAGTGGTGACGCAAAGCCAAGGGCCTAAAACGTGCAAACGTTACGGCAGCCGGTTGCAGCTCATTGTTTTTGATTTTGCCTGGTCCAAAAGAAGGACTGGGCGCTTTTAGTTTAAGGAGGATCCTCTATGAGAAAGCATCTTTTTACAATCGCAATAGCGACAGCGATAGCGACATTCGCAGCAATTATTGCAGCTCCTGCACAGACAGCAAAAGCTGACGGAACAGTTTATCACACAGCTGATGATTATACAGTTATACCTGATCAGTATAATACAGGTGCTGATGAAGAGTATTTAACCAAGGCTGAATTGCCCGGTGACTATGATGGTTTATATATAGCACTTGGAGGCGACGGCTCTGCAGTTATCAACTTTGCTAAAGCTCAGAATGCAGGTCTTGGTGGCAACATTACAATCTACAATGTGGATTTCTCGGATCAGAGAGTATATACAAGTCATAATGATGCATTCGTTGATGATGTAACAATTACATTCGTTAACTGCAAATTCAGAAAGTTCAATAACAGCCAATCAGCAACAAAGGCACATTTCGTGTTTGACCATTGCACATTAATGCAGTATCAGGGTTCCGATGCATCTTTCTACAATTGCCAGTTCAGAGGCGATTGCTTTGACGGTATCAATCCTTTCGACAACATTTATGTAGAGAGCTGCTACTTCTTTGATAAGTCTCATGCTGAAACTGAAGAGAATATAGGCAAGCATACAGACGGCACACAGTTATATGGTACAGAAGAAGGAACCGTTTCTAACATTAAGTTTAACAACTGCCGTTTCGAAATGATGCAGCTCAGCTGTGGTACTTCTATTACAAGAGTAAATGCTTGCATTATGCTCCAGACACAGTATGGTAATGCAGAAGACATCAGCTTTACAGATTGCCACATCAACGGAGGCGGTTTCTCGGTTTACTGTTGGAATAAAACAGATTACACCTCAATCTCTAACGTAACTTTTACAAATATTTCCGCCGGTTCACACAGAAAATACGGTGTTGTATATCCTATGAGTGTTAAAACAGTTGACTACTCAGACATTAAGGATACTTCCAGATTGTATGTTGCTTCTGTATGGAAAGACTACGGCGAAACACACATCAGCGTATCAAATGATACTAACGTGATCAGAACAATCCTTGTTGTAACAAATAATGGCGAGACAACATATGAAATCGCAGCTTGCCCTGATTATGATAATGTTCCTTCATATTACACTTTTTCCGATTTCCCGTTTGATATTGATATAAACGTTGGTTACGATGTTGATTGGGTAGTATGCTACGACATTACCAACGGCAATTACGAACAGATCCGTTACGTGAACTTCTCTGATAAGAAGCTCCTTTCCGTCAATGGTATCGCTTCTGAAGAAATGAAGACAAGGGAAGACGAGTACACAACCAACAATGATAATTATGAAGAATCTGACAGCGTGGTTGAAAACGTTGTTTTAACTGAAGGTACTTGCGGAAAGAACATTGAATGGACACTTGTTGATGGTATCCTTTACATCAACGGCGAAGGCGCTATGTATAATTATCATTCTGCAAAGACAGCTCCTTGGTTTGATTACGCATCTGAGATTTATGGTATTGAGATTTCGGAAGGCATCACTGCTATTGGCAATCAGGCATTCAGAAAGCTTGTAAATGTATCATATGTAGTAATTCCTGAAGGCGTTACAACGCTCGGAAACAATGCATTTATCGGTTGTACATCACTTTCAGTTATAGAACTTCCTTCAACGATCAGTACTATCGGCAAGTATTGCTTCAACAACACAAATCTTTCTGAAGTTGTTTATAACGGATTTGATTGGGACAGCATTTCGATCGGTGCAAACAACGGTAATCTTACAAGCTTTGATTTCTAATAAAACAGATTAGATATTTACCGCTCCCGGCATTAAGTTGACTGGGAGCATTTTTTTGATCATTTACTTACATTTTTGTATTATTTGTGTTATTATATTTAGAATACTTGACAGTCAGAATGATTAGCCTTATATTGAAATAAAATATCTTGTTGAAAAGTAGGAATAAAAGTGACAATATCGAATTTTAAGGACTATATTAAAAAATTAGATAAAGAAGCTGTAGTTATAGATAATAAAGGGCTTGATCCCATTGAAGTTTTTGTACTGTCAAGCAAGGCGTCTATGCTTAAAAATAAGCTTAAGACTTTAAAGTATGTTGAAGAAGGTGATTTCAAAAGGATAATTGTTATCCTTTCGACCGTCAACGGTGATGTTAAAAAGTTTTACAGCATTGCTGCGCGCAGTGCTGATCGTACGCTTACCGGGGCGGAGGAAAAAGCTTTTTACGAGTATTGTAGTGACGCGTGCGGGAAAAAAGGCGGATGGTTGAGAACCAATGTCAGACAGGATTTAAGTGCTGCAGAGCCGATAAATACCGCATCTGACAGAAGTTTTGTTTTTTTGTTTAAAAGAATTCGCTATCGTATTTTTACGAAATATACTTATTTGGCCGGACGCAGGCACGCTAAGCTTACAAGGAGTGCATTCTTAAAAAGGCTCATTGATTCAGGCGTTACCAGCAACAAAATGAAGAGGGAGTATAACGCCGGTTCTACCGGAGCTATATATATCGAGGATAAGGAGGGAGACCGGACCTATTTTATTAAGGGTAATGAGTTTCCTCCTTTTTGCGGTATCAGTAACGAGATCAGTCTCCATAAATATTTAATAGACAAGGGGGTTTCTTCACCGAATATTCTCCCTATGGTTGACTATGACCAGGATCATGAATGGATAAAGTATCCGTATATCAATTGTAATAATCTTACGGAATATTGTGAGAAAAAACAGCTTACAGATGCAGAAAAGGATATGCTTGGAAAGTTTTTAACGGATACGCTTGAATTATTATATGAGAATGAGGTATCGCATAACGATTTTAGAGCCGATAATATTATGGTTGATGCTGATGAGAACGGTCATATCAGAGGTTTTATTCTTATCGATTTTGGCTGTGCGTCCATAAACGGCAGCTTTCCGTGGGAAAAGTATGCACGATGGGGAAGACATTTCAAGCAACAGGCGGCAGGCACCTGTAGATATAATGATAACATTATAGATGATGCTGCTGCGGCTTATTTGGTATACAAGAAATATGCCGGAGAGTATGGAGATTATGCAGAACGTATAAAGGCTCTTGTGGGCAGGAGTTATATGGTTTTGGACGAGCATAGCTGGTCTTATGTGCGTTAAGCATTGGGGGGATAAATGGCATCTGAGAATAATTCCAATAAGGTTGCAAAAGCCGGGATTGGATATGTAGTCGGCAATTATCTTTTAAAAGGGATCACATTTCTTTCTGCGCCGATCTTTACAAGAATACTCACCAAAGAGCAGTATGGCGATTTCGGTGCGTATGCATCGTATGAATCCATTTTTTTTATTCTGATCGGATTTGCTCTGCATTCCAGTTTGAATAATGCGAAGTATAAGTACAAAGAGAAGTTGGAAGAGTATATTTCTTCTCTTTTGGTGCTGGTTGGCGTTAGCGCTGCGTCATGGCTGGTATTGTCAAATCTTTTGTACTTTGTTTATAAGGATGCGTTCGGCTTTAACAGAGTAACCGCAAACGTATTGGTGATTCACTGTACGGCAAGTGCTCTGCTACAGATTTATAATGTTTATTGCAGTTTGAGCTATAGTTATAAAAGATATGTTACCATAAGCTCAATTTATGCAATTTCAAATCTTGCTTTGTCTGTGCTTCTGGTACTCACCTTATTTACCAATGACAGATTAATGGGCAGGATTCTGGGCGCAGCTATTCCTTTTATACTCATCGGTATGTATATTGCGGTGTTTTTCTTGCACAAGGCAAAGCCCAAAATGGGGATGGGGTACTGGAAATATGGCTTAAAGTACAGCCTACCGATCGTACCTCATGGTGTTTCCCAGGTTATTCTTTCGTCTTTTGACCGTATTATGATAAAAAATATGATAGGTGCAGCGGAATCCGGCATCTATAATTTTGCATATGTTGTTAATGTGCTTGTTAAGGTCGCTTTTACATCTTTGGAAAACATTTGGAAACCTTGGATGTATGAAAAGATGGAAGCCAAAGATTATTCCGCAATAAAAAAAGGCGGAAGCAACTATATGTTTGGAATGGGCTGGCTGACGATCCTGGCTATGATAGCAGCGCCCGAAATAATCAAGATACTGGGTGACAAAGAATACTGGGGTTGCACAAATTGCGTCGTACCAGTGCTGATCGGGGGTTTTTTCAGTTTTATTTATTCACTTCCGTCATTGGTTGAATACTACTACGAAAAGACAAAATATATTGCTCTCGGCACATTCTGCGCAGCAGCGATAAACATAGGATTGAATTGGCTGTTTATACAGCGGTACGGTTACGTTGCAGCGGCATATACAACGCTTTTTACGTATTTACTGTATTTCGTTTTTCACTATATTATGGCCAGGCTTATACATGGCGGATGGCTTTTTTCAACCACGCACGTAATACTGGTTTCGCTGGCTGTGTGTGCATCAGGCGTAATAACACTGCTGTTTGAGAAGCAGTGGATTGTCAGATGGAGCATTGAAGTAGTGCTCGGTGTTTGCTGTCTGCTGTGGGCAAATAAAGCTTTTGGACTTAAAGCACTAGTTATGAAAGTACTTAAAAAAGATAAGTGATCACTATTTTTCAACACCTATTTTTGAAAGAGATACCGGATCGCCTGTAATATTGACAAAACAAAGGAGTTCATTTTTGCCGGATGTGACGTCAAAGCAGGCGACCCATTTTATATCCGAAGGAAGTTCAAATTCCACATCGAAAGGAAAATCGTCGAATCTTGTGGTGGAAGAGACTTCTTTATATGTGGGACAAGGCTCGATAAGATGAACAATATCGCCTTTATCGGTTCTGATCAACACCGTTCGCCTGCTGTTTGTATCATTGGTTACATATATGTAGGGAATATTGTCTTTAATGCGTACTGATGTAGCGTAAAGCAACTTTGTGTCATATAATTCCGAATAGTCGACTGTCTGGATGCTTAAGGGATATAACTTGCCGTATAGATGATGGCATCCTATGGATATGTTCTTGAACTTGACATTGGTGAGTGACAAACCCTCTGTTTTACACCAACAATAAACTGAGTACCCGCCTCCGTTAAGGTGGCAATCGGTGAAGGTGAGATTGTTTCCGCTGCTGTACTGTAATTGAAGCATAATGGGCGCATTTATTCTGGTAATCTTGGTACCGTAGGCAAGCTGTGGAATTTCAAACCTTGTGTTGTAAAAGTGTATGTTCTGAACGTCAAGATCCTTAGTACCATAAATCTGTGTGCCATCTGTGTGATGTCCTACGTTTTCTTCTGTTTCAGGGTTTGATTTATCAAGGAAATAGCAATTATTAACCTGTATGTTTAAAAAAGGGTTCATGCCATCGTAGCAGTCACCGCGGAACTGGCATCTTTCGAATGTAGCATTGCAACCGACAAATGATACGAAAGTGCAGTTTTCAAAATACAGATCAATGTTCGAATCGCTTAAAGTGGTGTAAAAACGATAAAATTGGCAATTTACAAACCTGATGGTATGTTGGGTTTTTATTGAATCCTCATTATTTATCCTGATATTATGTGAAGAGAAATCGATATTGGAAATGGTTACCACTTCGGGAATGCTCTGGTTTGATGCTTTGGCAAAATTAATTATGAAGGTGCCGTCACCTCCGCTGATAACGGTAATACCACTGTACGTTGCGTTGTACTCGGCCGAGGTAAGTGAAGAATCGCTGTAAATGCCGGTTGAATGTTTGTCCGGAATGAAGAAATAAGTCTTAACACCATTGATTAAGATATAGTTACTGGGTTTATCGGAAACAGCCTCCCAATCAGTAGTAGTGATAGGAATGGAGGCGGCAATCTCCTGTGAAGCGGGAACGGTTGAAACGGCTGGCGCAGAAGTGACAAAGGCAGGCGCATCCGAGTTTTTCTTCACAGAAAGCAGGGCATAGCCTTCGAAAGCGATTACCAAAATTAAGACTATTGATGCAGCTGCGATTACTGCGTATTTTTTCATATGATATCCTCACCTTTCAATAATCGAAACATATTTATTTTATCACATTTTTGGCTAAAACACACGAAAATATTGGTTAAGTCATTGTATTTACCTGATATAAAACGGAATAAAAGCGGTCTGAATGCGTATACAAAGATGTTGTTCTTGAAAAAAGATCGGACGTAGCATATAATTTTAAAAAACTATAAACTTGTGAGGGCGAAGACGTGAATGAGATAAAAAAGTCATCCCAAAGAGATAAATCGATAGATATAATGCGTGGGATTGCCATCATACTTATGGTCGTAGGTCACAGCAGTTTTTGGAGTGTCGGAACTAAGTTTATATATCTGTTCCATATGGCTGTATTTTTTATGATCAGCGGTTACCTCATGCGATTTAAATATGAATCTTTTTTTAAAGATACATGGAAATATGTGCTGAAAAAACTTATAGGACTTTGGTTGCCTTGTTTCCTATGGAATTTGATATATACTTTGTTCAACAATGTTTTTTTGAAAATTCACATTTATTCCGATACTGCATTTGCAGCGCTTGATGCAAGCGCATCGGAACACTCAAAGCTGGGCATGTCGGATATGTTAAAGAACATATTACGAGGTGTTGTAATGAGTGGCAATACCGAAATGGGCGGCGCTTTCTGGTTCCTTAAAACACTTTTTGCCGTTTCGATAATGTTCTTTATCGTGGATTATATACTTCATCTGATCATAAAAAAGGAAACCGTAAAAGAAATAGTTCATGCGGCTCTGGCAGCACTCATTTTGACAGCAGGTTGGTACTGCGGAACGAAGAACATTACAACGATGGGCATACCGATAGTGCTTACAAGTTATGGTCTTTATTACCTGGGACATGCCATTAAGATAACTGGGATTATGAAAAAAATCCCCGGTATAGTGGCAGCTGCGGTCGCTACGGCGGTTCTGATTACGAGTACGATCTTCGGGCCTTCGATAAGTGTCGGGAACAATAATTACGGACCGGTATGGTATCTGCTGATAAATTCTCTGGCAGGCTGGGTACTGCTGTATCATTTTTCATTGCTTATTGAAAAGGTGAAGTTTGGAAGGGTAATTGAAACGGTCGGCTGTCATACCTTGGCCATAGTAGTACTGCATTTCCTGGTATTTAAAATAGTCAGCCTCGTGCAGATACTGGTTCATGGACATCCGATTACCTATTTGGCTCTGTTTCCTGCTTTCAGCACCAATGGAGCTTGGTGGATGGCATACACTCTGCTAGGTGTTGGTGCCCCGGTTTTACTTGATATTCTGTGGATGAATATCAAGAAAAATGTTATAAAGAAATGAGATAGTTAAGGATGTTTAAAAAGATTCTTTTGGGGCTGGCATATGCATTGGCTGTGCCGGGGCTGGTATTTGTCTTAATGAATATTATGGCGGAAAGAAGGACATTGGAACTCAAGCCAATTATAAGTCCTACACCTACCGGTTTTATTTATATTGAAGCTCATTTTGAAAAGGCTTCGGATGATGACGGAACAAAACTCGCCTCCATTGAGCCATCAGATTTGCCTGGAGTTGAGCCTACTATGGCACCGACCGTTACTCCGACTGCAACGCCTGTGGCAGAGCCTACTATGGCACCGACTAATACTCCGACAGTAATTCCAACAATTGCGCCTTCGGCAACACCTACTCCCACAAAAAAACTGATAGCGACCCAGACGCCTGAACCCACAAGTGAGGTTGAGCCTACAGCCGAATTAAAAAAAGTACCTCTTGGGGCAAAGGTCGACGGCCTTCAGTTTACCGTCGGAGAGGATGGAAAGACAAATGTTATAAGCTTCGCACAGAGCGGCGGAAACAGTAATATTATGGGCACTGCGATCATAGAAAATTATGACTTTTCCGACTTTGATATAATAGTATGTTACGAGATTTTTGCGGACAAAAACACGATGCTTGTATTCAAGAACTGCAGGTTTAAAAACTTTACCAAGGAGACAACCGGTGTTGTTCCGTTCCGTTTTGAAAAATGCCGCTTTGAGAGTTTTAGCGGTGCCAATGCGGAACTTGTGGAGTGCGAAGTGCTGACCGAATGACGGGAAAAGATTGTTTGCAAATAAAACGAATTAATACGGCCCTGACGGTTTTATATCGGCTTGACCGTATTCTTTATTTTTAATTGTCGGGTTTGATTGCTCAATTCTAAACAAACCCTAAACAATCGCATTCTTTCGCCTTTTTTCTTGAAAAAAAACGCTTGTAATTGTATAATAAAAAAGATTGTGAACCCTATTTCACTTCAAAGGAGATTAAGATGAGAAAAGACAAAAACAGCGAAGAATTTTACGATCGCGACGGTGACAGTGCAAAGAAGAGAAAGACCTGGCTTGGCATTCTTCTTATCACACTCGAGGTCATCGTTATTGTCTTGCTTGCTATCATCCTTATCAAGCAGAAGCGTAACAATGACAAGATACAGGAAGAAAAGCATGATCAGGCCCAGGAACAGTACAATCAACACCAGACCGAGGTTGTAAAGATACAGTTGTTTAACTATCTTTACATAAACGAAGTCAGCGCAGACGGCAATGTCGAGATATACAATTCCAGTGCTTATGATTCCGATATTGCAGAAGATTGCATTCTCTATGTTAACGGTGAAAAGGCAATCACCTATACGGGAAATATCAAGTCAAAAGGCGTTCTCCTCGGAAGCACCGGCTTTGCACTTAAAGAAGGTGACAACCTTGCACTCTATTACGGAGATAATCTTGCCGATCAGCTGATGCTTACCGAAATGTACGCTGAGGCTTCCTATGGGAGAAATGCCGAAGATCTTAATGTGTTTGCATACACTGCACCTACACTTGGCAAGGGCAATGACGGGGCAGAGATATTTTTATTTGATCAGCCCTATGTTTCAGCGCCTTCAGGATTCTATGATGACGTTTTTCAGTTGTATGTTTTCGCAAAGGAAGGTCAGAAGGTTTATTATACGCTTGACGGCACTGAGCCGACTCTGGAGTCCAAGCTGTATACAAATCCTATTACTATCACAAATGTTTCCGGAAATAAAAATGTGTATTCCGCTATAGCGGAGACTTCCGTTATTGACGGTATTCCTTCGACGGATGTCGATAAGTGCGTTGTGTTAAGGCTTGCCGTTATCGATGATGAAGGTAAAAAGGGCCCCGAGAAGACAGGCAACTACTTCGTGGGATATGGTACAAAGGCTGCATACAAAGATATCCCCACGCTCACTCTTATCACAAATCCTGAAAATATGTTTGATTATTTCTCGGGGAACTATTTACTCGGCGAATCTTATGAAGACGCTATGGCACGCACCGGTAATACCGGCGTGAACGATGCGGATTATTACAAAGGCTGGGAAGCCGCAGGTGTTTACGAGTATTATGAGAGCAACAAGACTATCAGCGGCAAGGGAAATATGTCATTCACCGTTGTGCGTGACGATGCGGTTGAGTATTCTCAGAAGTCTCTTAAGGTGACGATTGGTGACAGCAAGGGACTTGGATGTTCATCTGTAAGTGAATATCTTCATCAGGGAAGCAATACTTTCATTCTTGACGCTTCGGGCTATGACAACACATACAAGTTGCGTGATCTTCTTGTAAACGAACTCGCTTCTAAGACTTCGGTATTGATGAAGAACATAAAGCCGGTTGCAGTGTTCATAGATGGTGAGTACTGGGGCATCTACTGCATGCAGGATTATTACGATAAGGAATATATTTCTGCGATGACAGGGATCGATGTGAAGAATATTGCTCTGGCCGATACCGATGCGCAGAATAAGACAGATGAAAAGGATATTGATCTTTTCAGTGAACTGTATGACTTCGTTACAAGACACGATCTTACTGTACCGAACAATTACAATAAGGTCTTGAAAATGATGGACATACAGAGTTACATTGATTGCTATTGCACGCACATCTACATTGGAGATTCAGCTTATCCTGAGGCGAATGATTATGTATGGCGCTCATACGTGACCGGAAGCGCAGAGCTTGAAGATGCAAAATGGCGTTGGGCGTTTGGAAATGCTGATGTTTCTATGAAAATATCAAAGCTCACCAACTTCAGCCTGAACACTTATTTGAGACCGCAGATTGATGGCGATCTGTTCCTGAGAAGCTTAATGAGAAATCGGGATTTCAACAAGCAATTTGTTGAAACCATGAATCGTATGGCAACCGAGTTTTTCGCACCTGAGGTTGTTGATACCTGGCTCACTGAGACTACCGGCGCGCTGTCAAAGGCAATTGTTCGCTCGGCACTCAGATTTGGTATCACGATCACGGACACATCGGTTTCAAATGCAGCTGATGTCATAAGAACTTTCTTTGCTAATACTGTAGAGTACATGATGGTTTGCTCCACGAAATTCTCGAAAGATTCTTTACAGCGTAAGTTCACTCCTCCTGTGGAAAAAGAGGAGTAACGGGCATAGAAACTAACAAGAAGGCACTTTAGATATTTTGGGGGATTTATTTTGAAAGTATTTGCCAAAGACCTTGGTGAACTGGTAAAAGCGTCACTTGAAAACAGAAAACCTGTCGTGACAGGCGAAAAGCCAAGCGTGAACAAATTAATCTCGTTCGGTAATGTGAACCACATGGTCTATTTCATTTTGACATCGGCTCTTAACGCTTGGGAATGGGATGAAAACGAAGCAGCAGCGCTTAAAACTGGTGTTATGCGTTCTATGTATACCACTGCTGTACAGATTTGCGAGCAGAAGCGCCTCGAGACGGTATTGGAAGCAGGGGGCGTGAAGTTTCTCATGATGAAAGGTGCGATCATCAGGAGTATGTTCCCTCGCGTTGAACAACGTGAAATGGGAGATATCGATCTGCTGATCTATCCCGAATGTTTTTCTGATGCAGAAAGAGTCCTTCTTGAGAATAAGTACACTGTTGTCGAGGATGTAAAGCAGCATAAGATATTCAGATCACCTACAGGGGTCGTGGTTGAGGCACATCATACACTTTGCGATCGAGTTACAGATAAAAATATGTATGAGTACTTTCTGGATTATTCGAGGCATGAGCTTAAAGAAGGAACTAAATATACCTATCGTATGACGAATGAGGATTTCTATATCTATCTTTTGGCACATATGGCGCGTCATTTTTATGTCAAGGGCTGCGGTGTCAGAAATCTTATAGATATCTATATTTACAACAATGTATTGGCCGGTAAACTCGACAGACAATATATCGAAGCGGAACTTGCGAAGATAGGGATACTTGATTTTACGATCCAAATGGAGAAGCTTTCCAAAGTCTGGCTTGAAAACGAAGAATCCTCTGAGGTTTTGGACAATACTCTTGAGTATATGCTCGAAGGCGGAAGTTACGGCTTTGATTATAATGGCATTTGGAGCCGTTTTGCAAAGCTCGATCTTGAGGATTACAGCAGAAAAGCGCTTAAGAGATGTTACTATTTTCCTCCGCTTGCCTATATGTCGGAAAAGTATCCCGAGCTGGAGGAACACGCATGGCTTCTTCCTTTTTTCTGGGTGAGGAGAGCATGGGAAAGCATTTTTACGTCAGAAAAACAGCATGGAAAAAAAGAAGAGAGACGACATCATGTTGAGGAAGTAGATGACGCTACAATTAAAAAGATGTCTGAAATATACAAGAATATGAATTTCAATTTCTCATCTCATTGAAATGAAACGATCGGCATCTGAAAGCATTGATATCGAGATATGAGGCGAGGTACTTATGGTAAGCATTATAGGCTTCCTTAAAGAAAACAGGTATAAAAAGTGGACGGTGCTGGCATATCTCTACTCATTGGAATTCAGGTTTAAGATCCTGACGGTAAAGCCGGACAAGCTTAAACAGGAGTGGGGCATACGTGGCGAGGAATCTCCGTTTGAAGAGGAAAAGCAGAATTATTATATCGCTCGCGGGGTTTCCCGTGTCGTTAACCGCATCTGCAATAAGACCAAGTGGGAAAGCAAGTGCCTGGTCAGGGCGCTTACCGCACAAAGACTTCTGAAACAAAAGAACATTCATTCTACGATGTATCTTGGGTGCGGCACAGATGAAAACGGGAAAATGGTCGCGCATGCATGGCTTCGAGTAGGAAGTATGTTTGTTACCGGCGGAGACGGAAGTAAAAAATACGCAACAGTGGATAAATTTATGGTATAAATTTGTAATATGCTATGGGATCAAGATAGCCACTATCGTTTTGCGGTAGTGGCTATTAAAACACGAACTAATACAAGAGGTGAAAAGAGTTGAAGATAGCGGTAGCAGGAACAGGTTATGTGGGGCTTTCGCTAGCGACATTACTTGCGCAGAAAAATGAGGTTTACGCGGTGGATATAATCCCCGAGAAGGTGGAGATGATCAACAACCGCAAGAGCCCCATCCAGGACAAGGAGATCGAGGAATTCCTCGCGACAAAAGAGCTGAACCTCACAGCAACACTTGACGGTGACAGTGTTTACAAGGATGCGGATTTTGTGGTGATCTCCACTCCCACAAATTACGATCCGAAGAAAAACTATTTTGACACATCTTCCGTTGAGAGTGTGATAAAGCAGGTGATAAATGTCAATCCTGACGCGGTTCTCATCGTAAAATCCACTGTTCCCGTAGGCTTTACCGAGGATGCGAGACATCGTTACAATTGC
>JAEEGL016619541.1_pt1 | contig 32885 bp, 46 predicted proteins | sample 9134231 | NCBI WGS metagenome assembly JAEEGL01 (sample SAMN16246548, study PRJNA631951) | gut metagenome | biome: gut microbiome; feature: rumen; material: fiber-attached | host: Bos | place: Iran: Karaj | collected 2018-10
CGCGCCAATTGGTGGCTCCGTGCCGTGGCGTCTTCGTCCAACTTCGCGAATGCCAACAACAACGGCAACGCCAACGCGAACGGCGCTTCGAACGCGAATGGCGTCCGTCCGATTATGAAGACATGCACCATAGGGCAGAGATCCCGTAGCATGTCAGAGATAAGGAGAGCAGAACCCATCCTGAAAAGGAGAAATATATGGGCGGGATGCTGCCGGACACGTCCGATGCAGCTAAGAACCCGCTTGGTTTTTAAAAATGAGTGAAGGACTTGAAGATCTTTATAACATTGACCATCTTTATGAAAGTTTCATCTGTACCAAAGCCGGCACTGATTGGAAAGAATCAGTACAGAGATACGAGATAAACCTTTTGGAAAACCTTACCAAAGTAAGCAGGGAGCTTCAGGACGGTACATTCAGGTTTAAACCGGTGATAGAGTTTAAGCTGAGCGAAAGAGGGCACACAAGATTCATTAAGTCCCATCACATATATGACCGCGTGGTCCTGCTATGCTTCGTAAAATTTGTTCTGCTGCCGAAGGTGCTTCCCAAAGTAATATATGACAATGCAGCCAGTATCACCGGCAGAGGCATGGCGCACGCAAGGAAGAGGCTTTGCGTACACCTTAACAGATTTTATAAAGAGCATGGCAATAAAGGATACATCCGATTATTTGATTTTAGCAAATTCTATGATAACATCCGGCATGACAAGGCACTGGAACTGTTCAGACCGCTGCTTAACGATGAAGAGTTTAACTTTCTAAAGTTAAACTTTAAGCATTTTGAATTTGATTTATCGCCTTTATCCGATGAAGAATTCATAAGATGCCGGGACGGAGTATTCAATTCACTTAATTACATCAATATCCCAAAAGATGCACGCACCGGAGAAAAGATGCTGCACAAATCCGTAGGGATAGGAAGCCCGGTATCACAGACGATAGGTATTTATTATCCTAAAATGATCGATGACTACGTTAAGACCGTGAGAGGATGCAGATACTACGCAAGATATAATGATGACTTTTACATAATATCCGATACCATAGAAAACCTCAACAGCCTGACGGCAGGTATTCTTAAGATATGCAGAGAATACGGTTTATATCTAAACCCCAGAAAGATAAAAACAATACCTTTAAGCCGCGAATTTGTATATCTTAAGATAGCCTACAGGCTAAAGGACAACGGACGGATAATAAAAAGAGTATTAAGTGAAAATTTTAGGCGTGAAAGACGGAGGCTCCGGAAGTTCCAGAAACTTTACCGGGCAGATAAGATGCCCCGCGAATATGCTCTCAAATGTTATAAGACCTGGCGTGGCAATTATTTAAAATTCGATAATAAGAGACAGATCAGAAAGACGGACGCACTCTTTATCCGGCTGTTTGATTACAAGAAGGGAGAAAAACCATGGAAGAAAACAAAAACCTTGAGAACGAAACAGAAATGACTGCAGCTATAGACGAAAGAATGGAGAAAGAACAGGAGATCAGGAACCTTCAGTCAATGCTCTCGTCCACAGCTTCACCGATCGGTGACTGGAAGATTGCAAAACATATGGAATACACACTTCTGGGAATGGATTCACCTTATGACATCGAAGCACTCCATGCAGAACGCCAGGCGGTCCGTGACAGGATAAACGATCTTCAAGAAGAGCTCGATGCAGCGGAGTAAGACATGGATGAACTGATAGAACTCATAGAAGATTTATCGAAGATCATCAGCATACAGAACACGGCTCTGGAAAGACTGTCAAGCAAGCTTGCAGAATACATAGGCGCCGAAGAAATTGAGAAACTGTATGATGATATGGAAACTAAGAAGCTGATTGAGAAGTGGGATATTTAAAAAACGAAAGGAGATCCTTATGCTTAAAAAACTTGCAAAATTGATAGATGTTAAGTCTATAGTGACATTTGTATTGACAGGTGTATTCGCTTATCTGTCTGTAATTGGAGTTATAAGTGGCGACCAGTTTCTAACTGTATTTACCATGGTTATCTCCTTCTATTTTGGAACTCAGGCAGGCAAAAAAGAAAAAGAGGAAGAATCGAAGGAGGAACAATTATGAACCATGTCACAATAGGGCATTTTGTTTCTGATGAAAATGGACGCGCCCACGGGGGCAAGCCAGGAGATCAGACAGGCAGGGAAGGACGCTTCCAAGCATGGTATAAAAAAGGAAGCAATGGCAAAGGCTGGCAAGACGTATTTAGGGCAAAAGATAAAGAAATCCGCAAGAAAATAGCTCAAAACATGATAGAACTTGTAGAAAATCCGCATATTGGATATAACCAGGATAAAAGACTTACCCTTGATAAGGAAGCCAAAAAAGTAAACTATGATTTCAAAAAAATAGCGGTTGACTGTGATACCGACTGTTCACAGTCTACAGCTGAATGTATGATCAGTGCCGGGATCCCGATATCACCGGATATGTATACCGGCAATGAAAAGCAGCTGATTGAAAAGACCGGTAAATTTAAGACTTATGATGATAAAAGCTACACTCAATCAGACCAAAAGCTTAAAGTAGGAGACGTCCTGTTCAAGATAGGTCATTCCGCAGTTGTAGTAAGAGTCCAGTATATTATAAGCAGAGTCATCAAATACCAGGCAGGAAAACCTATAATGAGCGGCGAGGATGTCACCAAGATACAAAAGAAGCTTAACAAGGTTATGAAAACAGATTTAACTCTTGACGGTGAATATGGGCCCAAAACTGCTGCCGAAGTAATACATTTTCAGACTAAAAAGGGACTGACAGCTGACGGTATAGTTGGCAAAAAGACAGCTGAAGCACTTGGTTTTTGGTGGGAGGGCTGACGGATGGAATGGTTAGGATTGGCTGGAACATTAATTACGGCTTTAGGATCACTGATTGCGGTTATCGTAACAAATAAAGCAAACAACGAGAAGATGTTGCATCAGATGGAGATCAATCAGGAAAGAATGAAAGCCGAGCTGGAGAAGGCGCAGGCCATAACCGACACAAAAATAACAGAACTTACCCGTGAGGTAAGGGAACATAATAATTTTGCAAAAAGAGTGCCGGTGATCGAGGAACAGATGAAAGTAGCCAACCATAGGATAGAAGACCTGGAAAGGAAGGCTTAATGAAGAAAGAAAAGAAGAATATATCTGTCTAAATCCGTCTGAATCTGTTTGTTTGTGAGTTGCACTCAAGTTGCACTAATATGACTGGAGTCACATAATAACGGTCATGTTTTAGTCAAAATTCGTGACCGCGGTCACTTTTGTTTAATTAAAACAGGGCTATCAAAAACATAAGAAAAAACGCTGAAAGTCAAGCATTACCGTGGCTTTCAGCGTTTTTGTTTTTGGTCTGTTTTGGACTGTTTTAGTCTTTTTTGAGCTGTTTTGGAGTTGCAATTTAGTTGCAGAGTTGCACAAAAGTTGCACAAAATCACATAACCATAGAAGCCATTTTCTCCCTTGTGCTTTCCTTGGTTGCATCCAAGTGGTTGTAAACTTCCAGGATCATTCTGTAATCCTTATGTCCCATTATACGCATGCATTCCTTGATAGATATTCCGTTATACCAGCACTCGGTACAGAAATTGTGACGGAAAGTATACTGGGTAATACCGGAACCTTCAAGCCCTGCCCTTTTTAATATCCTGGCAAAGAGCCCGTTATACTGCATACGGCTCATCAGCCGCCCGTCTTTACCACAGAGCACATAATCTGTCGGAATCCTGTCAACCAGATGCTGCAAACCTCTAAGTATTGACTCCGAGACAGGAACAGTACGAATGGACTGGTTTGTTTTCGGAAGATAGATCCCGACAAAACTGTTCTGGTCAAACTGGGCACTCTTTGTGATGGATACCGTGCCGTTCTTAAAATCAAAATCCGACTTGGTAAGTGCGTAAGCTTCCGAAGGTCTGCAACCGGTACCATAAAGAAGAAGCAGCAGTAGTCTTTCTTTTGGCTGAAGGATAGCGGAGCGGAGCTTCTGTTTTTCTTCGTCGGTAAGCGCTCTTCTTTCCTTTGGCGCATAACGCGGAAGCTCTACACCTGAACAGGGATTCTTTGACAGTATACCGTCATCACGTGCGGACTCGAAAATCTGGTTGATGGTAATAAGCTCGATCTTGGCCGTCCGGGGATGGTCGCTATAGTTATTTATAATTTGCTGGATCATCAATCTGTTTATCTTCCTGAGCGGTATAGCAAAAAGATCGGAAGCTCTCTTGATAGCGTTCCTATACATTACCTGAGTTTGAACAGCCTTCCGTGCTTTGTAAATCTTCAGCCACTTTTCTGCATAATTCCCAAAAGTAGTCGTATCATTTACCACAAGACCGGATAATATGTCGCTTTTTGCATCAAAAACCTTCTTTTCAAGTTCCTTAATGGTCGGAGCTGACAGATATTTCTTCAAAGGCGTACCGTCAGGCTTATAACCCAGCTGGACGGAAGTCCGATATAAACCGCTCTTTTGTTTCGTAAACTTTGCCATGTTCAGCCTCCGTATTTGTTAATGTGGTCGTAAACACCATCATAAATTATAGACTTATTTTTAAAAACAAGTAATTCCTGATCGTGGTTTAAATCGCTTACAAGATTGAAATAAAGAATTTCATCATCTACCCAGAAAAAGCTGTCACACATATCACTAATAGTAAGATACATATTATCTTTAATTTCATCCCATTGCTTTAATGCTACTTCATTCCCAGTAGCTGCTTCCTTTGAAGCGTCAAACATTCCGTCTATCCATACTTTTATTTTTATCGTATGTCCGGATACTTCAATAGAGTTGGTTCCGGGAAAAGCAGTTTTAATAGACTTTTCAATTTTTTGGACGCTATCATTAAAGTTAGCTTTACTAAAAGCTCTGGCGATCAAAATACTTAAACAGATACCTATAATAATTGTGCTTACGATAATAATAGTTATCCATAGTTTTTTATTGCCCTGATTTTCTTCCATAGACACCTCCTACTTCCAGCTGTCAGGATTAGCTTCGAGAAAGTTCAAATAGTTTAAAACCTGTTTTATGTAATTGACTTCAGTATGTTTTCTAATAATACGAACTATCTGATATCTATACTCGAATCCTTCTTTATGCTTATCAATCAGATCCAGGATAGAACAGTCGAAGTAATCCGCAAGCGTATGCAAAACCTTAACGCTTGGTATTACTTTGCCTACGCACCATGTATTAAAAGTGGTATGCGGAATATCAAGTTCATCAGCAATGTCTTGCTGTTTTTTCCCCGGATAAGGTTATCAGATGATTTAGGTTTTCACCAAAAATCTGTCTTTGTTCCAGATCCGTCATGAGGTTCATCTCCTTTCAAATCATTAAACTTCTGCGCATAAGATAGTAATTGTCTAAATAGTCTTTTTTCTTGCTCCGGTAATGCCTTGTACTGTTCAAACAATATGGCTACTTCATCGTCCCTTTCCGCTTCGAATCCCATAAGCCAAGCAGGATTGACTTTTAGGATTCGTCCAAGAATCTCAGATCTGTCTCTTGCCGGACAGTTAGTACCATTGCAGTACTGACTTATGGATGATTTTCCTATTCCTGTTTTGTCAGCCAGTTCCTGCTGTGTTAAGTGTGCATCTGCAAGGGCTTCCTTAAATCTTTGCCCTACAATCGGGAATCTTTTCTCTGTCATGCTATTTTACCTCCAATTATAGTGTATCATATATATCGGTACAATACAACAAAAAGTTTAATTATTTTGAACAAAATAGTTGACAGAGTAAAACGAAAGTGATATTATAGGGACAGTTCAAAGAAATTGAACTTAAATAAAACGAATAAGGAGGTAGCAAGCTGATGACACTTGGACATGCTAAACTAAGAGGCAAAATCGTAGAAAAGTATGGGAATCAGAAAAAGTTTGCCGAGGCTCTCAAGATCTCTGAGAATTGGGTATCGATGAAACTTAATGAGAAATCTCCATTCTCGAAGACGGATATGGAGAACTGGGCGGCAGCTTTAGAGATCCCCAGTACAGAGATTTACGATTATTTTTTTGTTTAAAGGTTCAATTATGTTGAACAGAAAGGGAACAGAATGGGAAGAATAATCAAAGCAAATTGTCTTGTAAGCCGTGGAATGGAGCCTTCACTTATCAAACGGCTCTGTCATATGCAGGGAAGTCCCTTCTTCCAGACGAAGAAAAACGGAACATGGCGAGTTGATGAAGAGAAGCTGGATAAGTTCCTGGATAAGCTCGCAAAGGGAAAGAAGGCGGCAGCATATTAATAAGTAGAAAGTTGCACCGGTGCAACAGAAAGGAACCCTGATGGAAAAGAGCCGGGATGAGCTAAAGGAAGATATAGCGGTATGGCTGCTTGAAGACATTGAGAATGATGCACAAAAGGAATGGGAACGGCTCTTGAAAGAAGAACCGGGCAAGTACGGAGACGGCCCGTTCCGCATCAAGAAGAATACAGCCATGCTCGAATATGTCTTATCGGTATGTGACAGCGTAGTGAGGTTTATGAGGGAAACAAGACTTGAAGCTCTTGCGGAGAACTGGGAGCGTATAGGAGGAGAACATGATAAATTTTAAGGAAATCTTAGCTTTTGTAGCTACTATCGGCTTGTTTGTGTCCATAGCTGCACTGCTTATAGTGATAGCTATGGTAGAATCCGGAACCCTGACAGTATCGGAAGGATACATCCGGGGCATCCCCTGTCTGGTTGCGCTCGGACTTTCGGCAGCAGGCGTCATATATGTCGAGGCTGAGGATGACAAAGAAATGAGGATATAAAAAAGCACGCCGCTGGCACGACGTGCAGTAAAAATGAAAATAATCTTGGAGTGAATTGTCCTCATTTCTATTTTTGATTATATCAAATCACCGCTTCAAAGTCAAGAAAAAGCTCGATTTTTCAAAGGTTTTCGGCGGTTTTCAAGAGTTCATAAAACAATTAACTTAAGGACACACTCCTGATCCGGGAGGTGATAGGTTGCCATACATTGAGTCGGTATGTGTGGCGGGTAAGACTATCGAGATCGAGAGGTATTATACTGCCAGGTACGGCAGAAGAGGTCAACAGAGGGCAGCAAACAGAAAGCCCACCAGGGAAGAGCAGAGAGCCATCAATAACCGCCAGGCTGAAAAGAAGCTGAGAAGGATCCTGAATGCCAATTTTAGCCCGGGGGATTATCACCTGGTACTGAGCTACCGAAAAGAGAAGGATTCTCTTCCGAGAGCTCCGGAAGAGATGAAAGAAGATATCCGGAAATTCTTGAGAAGCATCCGGAAGGAGTACAAGGCCTGCGGTATGGAACTGAAATATATCCATGTACCGGAAACAGGTCCCAAGGGAGCGAGACATCACCATCTTGTACTTAACAGGATAGACACAGAAGTATTCCGGAGATACTGGACACTTGGGTTCATCCATGTGAACCCTCTGGATGATACATATAACTACCGTCAGCTGGCGGCATATCTTATCAAGTATTCCTGCCGCACGATTGGGACGGAAGAACAGCTTAACGGGAAACGTTGGAATGCATCCCGTAACCTGATACATCCCGAACCTGTGAAAAAGGTCATAACAAACCGGGAATGGTTCAGAAATGAAGCAAAAATCCCCAGAAAGTATAAAAAAGATTACAAGATAGACAAAGCTACAATCGAATATGGTACCGCGTCGGCTGAATACAGCGGATACGGATATTTTAGGTTCACACTGGTGATGAGGTGTTGAGCCATACGCTGCAAAAGGCAGCAGGAAGGAAAAGAAGATGGGTAAAGAAGCATTATTTGCAAAGTTCGGAGAATTTGACTCCGCGGAAGAGATCAACAGGGCAGCAGCGGCACAGAAGGCTGAGGGAGATATCGAGGCTTTAAAGGCACTGGCCGAAGAGAACGGCATCGATGTCATGGATGCCGAGGATTATTTTAACGGGGATATCCCGGAGCTGTGCACGGAGCTGTCGGCAGCACTCGGGAAGCTTGAAGTCGAGAAAGCGGATATCGGTATAGAGGATATGACATACGGCGCATGGGTGGCAGCTATACAGATCATGCTGACGGACGATCCCGAGTTACAGAGAGCATATCGCAGAAAAGGGAAGAGGCTCTATGTCATTCTGGCCAAAGTTACTGTAGAGTGTTCGAGAACACGGACAAACGCTCCGAAGCAGATAGCGGACGAAGCAAGAAAGATTGACAGGAGCATCCCTTCACCCCTGCCGATGGGAAGCATATCCATAGCTGATCTTAAGCAGATGGTAAAGGATTACTATTTTTCGTGAAGGGAGTGAGAACGATGATAGCGTATAAGGGTGTGAATCCGGACGGTACCAACCGCCTTGGAAAAGGCACTATCCTTTTCGAGGTTGGGAAGACTTACATGGAAGAAAGATCAAAGACAGTGGCAGCAGGGTTTCATTGCTGCGAAAATCCTTTTGAGTGCCTGTCATATTATAACCTGGGCAAAGACAGGTTTTTCATGGTAGACGCTCGGGGAGACATCGACGAAGACGAGAATGAAAGAGTCGCCTGTACGGAGATAGAGATTTTAAAAGAGCTGACAGTAAAGGAGTTCATCCTTGCCGGCTTAAGCTATATGGTATCCCACCAGAAGCGGGAAGGCTGGGAGAAATCAGTCGGCAAAGATGTCAAGATTGCCAAGGATGTGGCAATTGCTCGGTTGGCAGCCATAGCAAGAGGCAAGAACCCGACTGCATCAGCAGGAGAGGGCGGATATATCGCGCTGGTCGGGGAAGATACAAACGGCTATATATGGGCTGTGAGAATGAAAAAGATCGACGGAAAGGCCTATAAGCCGGGAGTCATGTATAAGCTGAGCTTCGCCGGGGAGGTGGTACCGGCATGAAGAAAAAAATGATCGATCTTCTGTCTCCGCTTGAGCTCCCAAAAGGCTATAAGGCTGAGTGGGGAACTACAGCCCAGACAGTGCAAGACGGAGCGGATGATATTCTGATACTTAACGTCTACAAGAAGCGTAAACTTCTTGGACGGCACTGCTTAAATATCAGATCCGGTGAGTACGCCACATGGCTCAACGGAAAGCCGGAAACAAAGAGTCCTTATCCGATGGTTGCGACCGAGCCTGTATGGACTTCCAACCGGGTAGGATACATCTATTGCGAAGGTAGCACATATGAGTCACAGTATCTTTTCCATTACGGCCAAGCATATGATGTAAAAACCCGGCTTGCGGGAGAGACAAGCGAGGATATTGCATACAAGTTACTAAAGCTAAAGGGCAAAACTAAAGCCAAAAACAATTCATGGGAAGAGGTACCGTCACTTCCGAACTGGCGCATAGCTGTTGACAGACTTGAAGATGACTATGCAAGAGATCAGAGGACCGGGAAGGAGGAACGGAGGGTGAAGCGTGTAAGCGAACTTATGGACATGGTACCGCCCGAACCCCGGGGCTTAAGTTCGTGGGCATATGATCAGATGTTCGGCGGTGTACCGGGAACAGCTACGTATGACACAGAGACACAGGAGTGGTACTGCTCAGAGTGCCATGATACGGCAGACCGGAAGAAGTATCTGGACGAAAACGGCAAGCCGGCAAAAATGAACCGGATATGCAGATGCCCGTCATGTGGTGCTCAAGTTATGATCCACCGTAAGAGCAAATATAACAAGCTCATAAGGTATACAGCTAAATTTGTAAACTTCAGCCCGATAGATGATGACATATCTGTAGTGAGATACTATGACGCGGAAGCTACGACAGATTCTATTGACAAGCATCCCGGAAGCAGGGGGAAGTCATTTGTGATACGTGAGAATATCCGCGTAGTACTCTATAAGCAGCTTCCGGCGAGCCAAATCCCGGAATTGCGAAAAATAAAAAACGGAAAAAACAAGACATGCCGGATCTTCTATACAGACTATCACGGATTTTTCGATTATAAATCTAATCCGATGCACAGATACATGAGTGAGTGCATATGTTATGAAGAGAAACCCGGTCAGATTGCGGAAACGCTTAAGGGCACCGCCTATGAGCACTGGGCAAGAGTCTTTAAAGCATCGGCGGCAGCAGGACAGAAGATAGACTATAACAGGTGCATGTGCGCCATTGATAAGAGAGTGGCTGATGTAAGCGAAATGCTCATGAAGGGCAGGTTTAGGAAGCTGTTTGCTGAATATGTAGCTGATATCGATGTGTGGTCCGGAAAGATTTCGAAATATGGTACGTTACATCTCAACGAATATGGCAGGAATGCTAACGAGGTATTGATGCTTAAGGATACACAGGTGGTCAACAGACTCCGCGATATGAACGGTGACGGGTATACGCTTAAATGGCTGAGATCCGCCGAGAAGTCAGGCAAGAAGATATCCCAGGAAGCTCTTAGGTGGTACTCAATGTACAGGATCAATCCGACAGAACTTGATTTTGTACCGGCCATGTCTCCTGACCAGTGCATGAATTATATAAAACGGCAGCAGGCGGAGTCATATCCTACGAGGTCATATCAGCAGGTTCTTAACACCTGGGCTGACTATATGCGCATGGCCAAAGACCTGAACAAGAAGCTGAATGATGAGATGATATACAGACCCAAGAGCCTGAAGCTCCGTCATGACGAATATGCTGAAGAGTGCAACCGTAAGCGAAAGCTTATACAGGCCAGACACGACAGAGAGTATGCCAAAGAGCAGAAAAAGAAGCTTGACGCAAAGTTCCCTGATGCGAGGAAGATCCTGAAGGATATCAAGGCAAAGCTCGAATGGTCGAATGATGAGTATATCATCGTGGTACCGGATCATCTGACGGATATCATCTTTGAGGGGCAGCAGCTGCACCACTGCGCCGGAGCTACCGACAGGTACTTTGACCGTATATGCCGGCGAGAGACCTATATAGTTTTCCTTCGCAAGGCAGCAGCACCTAAAGAACCGTATTACACGATAGAGGTTGAACCGGGCGGAGCTATACGGCAGCACAGGGGCATGTACGATGAAGAGCCGGAGATAGAGCTTGTAAAGCCGGCACTTAAGGAATGGCAGAAAGAGATCCGAAAACGGATGAAAGAAGAGGATCGCAAGGCTGCCGAGATATCCAAGAAGAAAAGGGCGGAGAATATAAAAGAGCTGGAAGAAAAGAAGAACCTCAGAGTCTTAAAAGCCCTCATGGATGATTTTATGGATATTGAGGATACAGAAGCCGAAGAAGAACGCTCAAAAGCTGAAGAAACTGAGCATAAGAAAGCCGGAAAAGGCAAAGAAAAAGACAGCGGAAAAACGGTAAAAACAAAGAAAATACGGAAAATAGCGTAATGCGGGAGGTTTGGCATGGAAGAAAATAGCAATGGCGTAACGCTCACGGGTGAGCATAACGACGCGACGCTTGGAAATGAGTTTAAAGGATACACAGATTTTAAAACAAGACTTGACACGGAGCTAAGGGCTAATGCCGAGGGCTTTGTGCGGATAGGTTATCTGCTGAAAGTGGCAAGGGACACGGACATCTTAAGAGAGTCCGGTCATAAGAATGTTGCGGACTTCGCCGCTGCGGAATACGGTCTTACAAAGGACATTGTATCAAGATATATCGCGATCAATGACAGATATTCGGAGGACGGTTATTCTGACCGCCTTCAGGCGAAGTTCGAAGGCTACGGAGTATCAAAGCTCCAGGAGATGCTGACGCTCCCGGATTATATCATTGACGAGATCACACCGACACTTACAAGGGCGGAGATACAGGAGATAAAGGCAGAGGTCAAGGCTGAGAATGAGATCACGCCTATAGAGGTGGCTATCGAGGCGGCAGCTCCGGAAGTGCAGGCGGAAGAGAAAGAACTGTCCTTTACCTGCCGTGCTTGGAAACAGTATTTTTCGGCAGATACTACAGAACTTGAGATGGAGAAGTTCTTAAGGCTTGAATGTGATTACTATCATTCTCTGGTAGTGACGGACGGGCAGGCGAAAAGAGCGAAAGAATTGTTTTTCGATGTATTTGGTGGTCGGATTGTATGGGCGAGGATCCCCGGTGTCGGCAGGATCATGATATCCGTATCAAATGAGCAGGAAGATAAGGTCACCTTTACAAACTCCAGGACAGGAGAAAAGAAGGTAGTAAACAGTTCCGAAGCCATGTCCGATATAAAGGAGCTTGTAGACAGCAGGGGATGTACATCGGAAGTATTTAAAGAGTTGTTCAGGACAAAGAGCGAGGAAACAAAGCTCACGGAGTCCACCAAAGAAGATATACATAGGGAGGCAGATAATGAGAAAGAATGTAGCAAAGAGACAGTTGATAACAGGAATAAAGGCAATGAGGACAGGAAAATATCTGAAAGCACAGAACGCGATGGACACGAAACGCCGGATGCGCAAGGCGACAGAGAGGAAAGCTCCGGGAGAATCGAAAACGGTCTGACACTTGTGAACGAGAACAGCATCAACTGGAAGAAAGAAGAAGTAGTAGATGCGGAATACAGAGAAGCAGAGGAAGGGAAAGAAGACAATGATAGAAGTGGAGAGATTGGAGAAGAAGGCAGCAGGACCGAGAATGATAATGCTGTACCTGCTGAGGTCGAACAGGTTACAGCTGAGGCTTCAGGGATGGCAAACGAGAAGGATCTTAAAGATAAAATATCAAGTATCAAAGATTCAGCGGACACTATCTCGATTATATGTTCTGAGCTTCTTGTTAACAGTTATGACGCTGATAACCTCGATAAGATCCTTGAAGCAGTCTCAAAGATGACCGAGAAGGTTGCAGAGCTTACCGAAGAGTGGCGCAGAATCAGAGAAAGCGTGGCTGATGGGGATGATTAAGGAATTATATGATTTTGTATCAGACAAAGGACTTGAAATGCATACCTTTTCGCATGACGGACGGTACCGGATAATCATATTATGGCCTAACGGTTGCATCCACCACGGCAGCGCAATGAACCTTGAAGTCTGTGAAGCCGACTCCGAAGATCGTGATAAAGCAGTAAAGGAGGCATTTACCCAGGCGGTAAGAAGATACGCAGAACTTAAAAAACAGATTGGAGAGAAAACATGAAAGTGGTTTATGAAATAAATCTTGAAGATATGAGAAACATTCTGGCGGAGAAATACGAAATTGACAGATCCAAGATTGAGTTCATGGGACATGGTGATCTTACATTTGCGAGAATTGATGCATCAGAAACCGAAACGCCATCAGCTCTGACAAAAGAGCAGGTAAAAGCGATACGGGAAAAGTATCCGGCAGAAAGTAAAGATGTGGCTGACATTCCTGTACCTGATCCCGAGCCTGCAATAGAAGAGCCTGCGGATACGGAAGAGGACAGATATAAACAGATTACGGATAAGCTTTTGGAAAAGTACATTAAGGCTGGCAGAACCATTCCGCAGATTTGCAAAATCTGGCAATTAGAAGACAGCAGATACTACGCAAGACTTTATAAGCGAGCTGAACAGTTCAGATCGGAGGATGCCAGACGCAGCAATAAGAAAAAGGCTGAAGACTCCGAACCGGGAACAGAGTGACCGTGGCTGGAAGTTCTATCAATGTCCGGTATGCCTGAAAGAGTTTTCGTTATATGGCAAGACAGGATGGGCTTATAAGAAAAAGCTCAGGAACAGGCCGGCATACTTATACTTCTGCAATTATACATGTATGCGAAAAGCAGAAACAATGATGTAACGCATTCAACGCATAGCAGCGTTGAAAATATAAATGCAATGTTCCGTCAAACGCATTGAATATTATATCACACCAAAGGGCATTGCAGCACATCCGGGGGCTTCGGCTCCCGGAGAAAGAGAAAAAGCATGAAAAGATTTATTATAATTACTTTACTGATGCTTCTGCTTCTATGCCTTGCAGTATTCTTAATGCCGGCAGCAGACGGAGAAGCAAAGACAGAAGAGCCGACCTTCGAGGAGACAATACAAGCCATGGTTCAGGAGCACAGGATCCTCATGGACAGATTGATCGCAGCATGGGAGCACCGGAAGGAAGAGGTCGGACTTATAGCGGAAGTTATATTCTGGGAGAATTGGTTTACAGATCCTGAGCACCTGGCGGCATACTATACCGGAGCGGTCGCGATGAATAGAGTCCACAGCCCGGCATGGCCTGACACGGTAAAGGGTGTCCTTTACCAGAAGGGACAATACAGCACTACAAAATATTTTTACACGAAGGAGCTGCCGCCGGAAGTATACGACATGGCGTGGGACATATACCGGAACGGAACGCCGGATGTTCCCGAAAATGTAGTTTTTCAGGCAACCTTCAGACAGGGATCAGGAACCTGGAAGAAGGTCAACACAGATTATTTTTGTTTTGGATGAGGTGAGCGAATGAAAACACAGAGGAAATTGCTGACGGATGAACAGAAAAAGGCAATATGCAAAAGCGTCAGCAAGTATCATTGTAATACCTGTCCGTTGATGAAAGAATTTGATGAAGAACAACGGTGCATCGAAGATGTTAAGGCAATGGAAGATTTTATCAAAGATTATTGGGATGAGGAAATTGAGGTGAGCGAATGATCTTAAAAAAGAGAACACCTGAAGAAAGGAAAGCGTATGTGGAAGGATATAACGCTTGCAATAAGACGTTTAGAAAATATTTGAAACAGGAAAGGTCAGTTGAGGATGTTATTAAGACAATGGATGCGTTAGTGTTCGCACTAAGTTACGGAGTTACGGGTAAGGAGAGAAGTAATGGGTAGCGAAGAGATAAAGACGGAATTTGTTAATAAGATCGTACTGGCTATGTGGGACTTTATCGGGGAAGTAAACGGTAAGAAGCTTCAGGCGGTCATGTATGCAGCATTAGCCGGTTATGAGATCAATCCGACACAGACAAGCCTTGTAGTCTATGACGAAGATAATGCCATGAAGTATCTTGAAAAGTTCCTGATAGACAAAAAGATAAAAGGCTGCACTGACAGAACTTTGAAATATTACAAGACACAGCTTCAGTTTATCTTTGAGAAAATCGGGATAGAGCCTATGAATATCCAGACAGACCACATAAGGCTCTATATAGCAAACCGACAGATAAAAGACAAGGTATCGGATGTTACAGTCAATAACGAGATCAGGGTATTATCGTCATTTTATGAATGGATGCAGAGCGAAGAGTACCGGCTTAAGAATCCTATGAAAAGGATAAGCCAGATAAAGCTGTATAAAAAGAAAAAGGATGCTTATACCGACATTGAGATAGAAAAAATGCGCGGAGCATTGGAGACAGCAAGAGACAAAGCTATGTTTGAGATGCTTCTTTCGACCTGGTGCAGAGTATCAGAGCTGGCACAGATCAAGATAAATGAGATCAACGGTAACGAAGTCCTCTTGCATGGCAAAGGGAAGAAAGATAGAACAGCTTATCTGAATGCAAAGGCTTTGCTTGCGATCCAGAACTACATGGATGAAAGAAAAGATGACAGCCCGTATCTATTTCCCAAAATGATAACTATAGCGGACAGCCGAAAAAGGGGAACACCTAAAGATGAACTCAAATTCTATTACAGGAATCCGGACATGCTGATAATAAATGAACATATATCACCAAGCACCATAGAAGCAAGAGTGAGAATATTAGGAAGAAGATTGAGCATCATGGCACATCCGCATAAATTCCGAAGGACGGGAGCAACAATGGCACTCCGGGCAGGAATGCCGATAGAACAGGTCAGCAAGATCCTCGGGCATGAAGATATTAAAACCACACAGATATATCTTGATATCAAGGAAACGGATATCAAGGCATCACATGAGAGGTATGTCAGATGACAAAACAGGATATTATAACATTTATATCAGCTGCCAGCGGAGCATACTCACCTTATCAGATCTTTTATGACTGGGTGGAATGCCTGGCACTGGCTACAGCGAACAGTAGCACACTCTTCCATGATGCCGTATGGGAAGAACGGGAAAAGAGATATCTGGATGTAATGAACCGGCATGATAAAAAAACAAGGCAGCAGTTTTTGGAGATGACCGCGGCTCTTATAGATGTTTACGAAAGCGGCTTTGATGATGTACTCGGAGATATTTACATGAAATCGGGATGCGGTAACGGTCACTTAGGACAGTTTTTCACACCGTATCATATCTCACAGCTTACAGCTGCTTCAGGATTAGATGTTCAATTACATCATTTTGGCGAAAACGATAAAATTAAAAATCCCGATGATGAAATTATCAGACTGAATGAGCCGTCAACAGGTGGTGGAGCGAACATTATAGCTGCTGCCGAATACCTGCACAACAAAGGGATAGATTACCAGAAAAGATTAAAGGTTGTAGCTCAGGATCTGGACTGGCTGGCGGTATACATGACCTATATAGCTTGCAGCTATTACGGGATAGATGCGATCGTGGTTCAGGGAGATACGCTGCTGCATCCATACGATCCGGAAAAGACTCCGGAGAGACACATCTTAAGGACACCAAGGAACAGGGGATGTTTGATATGACACAAGGAGAAATGTATGAATGATTTTGTTAACAGGCAAGATTTGCTTGATGGGATAGAAGAATTAAAGCAAAGCCCGTGGTTTAAAAACGGAGAGGATAAGCAGGATATCCAACACTATGGTTACCTGGAAAGAAAAGAAGCTGTTGAGGTAGTTACAGATTTATGCATAAAAAAGGAGCCATCAGCGTGGATCCCGGTAAAATATCGAGACATGACACAAGAAGAAATAGAACGATATAGCGAATATACAGAAGCTACAAAAATGTTTGATTGTAAGATGCCGGATGACGGACAGGACATACTTGTATCTACAAGGGGTGGCTATGTATATGCAGATATATGCGAGATAGATGATATGTATGGTATTGGATTAGAAGATTACGGAGATTGGGAAGATATAGTTGCATGGATGCCATTACCGGAACCATACAAGGAGGCAGCAGGACATGATAAGAGTCAGTGAATTGATAGATGAACTTACAAGGGCTGTCAGCAAAGACATTAATGTGCTCAGCTGTTACATCAGTATAGACGAAAGAAACAATGTTATAAGGTTCAGGATCCCGATGGAAAGACGGCAAGCAAAGGAGCAAGAAAATGCAGAAGGTGGAGAAGGAAAGACTATTTAAGCTCTGGGCTTATGACGCCGAGGCAAAGATGTGGGCAAGCTATGAAAAGAACATAGACATTATCGAGAGCATTCAGAAAAAGACCGAGGCTATCCGGAATGAACTCTTCCAGTTTATTGCCACGGTCGAGGATCCATATTACCGAGTGCTGCTTAATTACAGATGCATAGAACGGAGAAGCTGGAAGGATATAGCGAGGATCTTAGGCGGCTCACCTGAATCACACAGGATGGCATTCAGCCGCTTTTTATCCGAGAATTAAAAGTTGTTCGATTTGTTACAAGTGTTCTCTGTAAAGTAAAGCAGCGGCATGCTACACTCAAAGAGGACATATGTGATATAAATAAACCCATTTTCACATCTGAGACGAAGGATGCCGGGACACACGTCCTTCGTCTCACTTCTCCTTTAGGAGGGAAACATGGCAAAGGAGTGGGCCAAGAGATTCTACTCAAGTACCGCATGGGCTTTAGCCAGGGAGTATGCCCTGAAGCGTGACCGATATGTTTGCAGAAGATGTAAACGTCCTGCGACTATGGTGCACCACCGCATTTACTTAACCGAGGACAATGTTAACGATTCAAAGATTTCATTGGATCCGGGTAACCTTGAGAGCCTTTGCGAGGATTGCCACAGACTTGAGCACGATGAACAGAGAAAGAAATTCAATCTTTCGCATGAGCAGCAAGAAATTAGACGACTGGTAATACCGGATTATATTTTTGACAGCGAAGGGAACATAGTTCCCCGTCAGACTCCCCCGGGGGTGGGTAAGTTTTAAACCCGGGGTGCTCTGACCGACGCTCACCCATCTCTCGAACTGACTGAGAGCGTGCGTAGGGGGTGTCAAAAAAAGGTCATTTTCGAGCGACTTATATGAAGAAGGGAGGTTTTCGATGAAGAAAGAATTTTCTGCAAAAAAAGAACTAAAAAAGTTAAAAACTATCGTCGAGTGCCTTCCGGATGATATTAAAAAAATTACAGAAGGGCTTGTGAAGGATGCCGCGTTCCTTGCAGAACAGCTTGAGCATCTGAGAAACGCCATCACCGAGAAGGGATGGTCCGAAGAGTACCAGAACGGCGAGAAGCAGCGCGGCAGGAAGCCGACGGTAGAGGCGGATATGTACATCAAAGCCCAGAAGAGCTACTCTTCGATCATTAAACAGCTGACCGACCTCATGCCGAGCGTTGAGGCTACTTCCGCACCGGGCGCGGAGATCCTCAAGTTCCTCAATAAATGAATTGGTGTAAAGAATATGCCGGGCGCATCAGATCCGGCGAGGAAGTCGTAAGTGAGAAGGTAGCAAAGGTCTACGAGAGGGAAACAGCCTGGATGAATCACCCACCGGCAGACTTTCCGTTTTACTTCGACGAAGCTGAGGGCGAGAAGCATATCGAGTTTATCGAAAGCTTCTGCAAGCACTCAAAAGGCAAGTTTGCTCAGCAGCCTTTTAAGCTTGAGCTATTCCAGAAGGCTAAGATCCAGATGGTCTTCGGCTGGAAGGAGATCGAGACCGGGCACCGACGCTTCAGGGAAGTCGTTGACATCCGCGGACGTAAGTGTGGAAAGTCCACCGAGACGGCGGCTGTTGAGTGGGACATGCTCCTGAACGACAAAGAAGGCGGTCCCGAAGTATATTGTACGGCTAACAAGAAAGACCAGGCGTCTTTGATATATACAGAGTGCGTGAACATGCGCACACAGTCCCCGGAGCTCCGGGCGATCACGAAAAAGAGACAGAGTGACATATACAGCCCCTACAATATGGGCTTTATCAAGTGCTTAGCAGCTGACACGTCCACCATGGACGGCTTAAACCCAAGTTTTTTCTCACAGGATGAGTTCCATGCAGCGAAAGACTCTTCACTGTATGACGTTATGATACAAGGCCAGTCAATGCGTGACCAGCCTTTAGCCTGGCTGATTAGCACTAACGGTTTTGTCCGTGAAGGCTTCTTTGACCAAAAATATGCTGCATGCAGCAATATAGCTTTGTGGGTACCGGGATACGAAGATTACCGGACGCTTGCCCTGATCTACGAGCTTAATAACCGTGAGACATGGACTGATCCGACTCACTGGCCCGAGGCTAATCCGGGACTTGGAGTCATAAAGAAATACAAAACACTTGCGGAGTTTGTGGATAAGGCTAAAAGGGAACCGGCATTCTTGCCTACAGTCATGGCAAAGGACTTCAACGTTCCGGAAAATTCCTTTGACAGATGGCTGAGCTTCGAGGAAGCCTCGAACAAGACTAAAGTCGGGATGGAATACCTTTCCAAGTCCTATGCAGTCGGCGGCTGTGATCTGTCAGCCACTACGGACTTGACCTGTACCACGCTTTTGATTAAAAAGCCTGAAGATAAAAGATATTATTTTGTGCAGCACTACTTCATTCCGCAGAGCAAGCTTGATAAGATACATACTTCACAGCATCCCGAAGCTCCGTACGATAAGTGGAAGAATGAAGGGCACCTGACAGTCTGTGAAGGTGCTACCGTTAATTATCATGACGTTACGGAATGGTTCTGCGAGATGGTCTCAAAGTATAATATCCGTCCTCTCTGGATAGGATACGATGCAGCACTTTCCGGATACTGGGTAGAAGAAATGACCGGGATCGGCTTCCAGATGGAGAAGATCAGACAGGGACCTTTTACTTGGACATATCCCATGAAGAAGCTGCACGGACTGTTTGAAGAACACCTGATCTGTTATGAAGATAATCCGATGACACTGTGGTGTCTGCTCAATACCGGTAAAAAGTCATTGAACAAGGACGGTATCGAGAGCATACAGCCGGTAAAAGTATCGTCGGTTAAGAGAATAGATGGTTCGGTATCTATGCTTAACGCATTTACCTGCTACCAAAACCACGAAGAAGATTACGAAAGGTACAAGAGGTAAGCAAATGGGACTGCTTAGAAGAATTTTTAAGAAATTCCTGCCGAAGACATTCGGAAGCCTGCACCGTGCATCCGGTTCGCGGTCAAGATCACAAGCATATACAGATGTTTGGGATCAGGATACCGCCCGTGCAGTAATAGACTGCATCGCTACACATGCTGCAAAAGGCGAAGTAAGACATATAAGGCTTAATGCTGAAGGGCAGACGGACAAAGTTATTTATAATTCGGCATATTCAAAGCTGCTTAACCAGAAACCTAACCCGATCATGTCGGCTTTTGAGTTCAAATATCGTTTTTTCGCTCAGCTGGAAGCAAAAGGTACAGCTGTCGCATATATTAAGTGGGACGGTATCGAGCCTGAAATGATATTCCCGGTAGATTATACAAATCTTGACGTTAGGGAGCTGATTGACGGCGGTTATGCATTAGAGTTTTATGATTATGAGAACGTTCATACCTTCTTACCGCTTGAAGACTGTATCGTAGTAAGAAAATATTATAACAAGAGCCTTGCACTCGGAGATACTAACGGTCCGTTATATGCGGTACTCGATATGGAGCACGCTTCTGATGAAGGCTTTATCGAGTCACTTAATACGGCTAATAAGATCAGAGGTATCTACAAGCACAAGATATCGATGCTCGATAATGATGATGTCGAAACATCTCAGAAAAAATTTGAAGAACGGTTCCAGAAAGCAGCTGAATCAGGCGGCATAATCGGAGTTGATGCTATGGAAGACTTCACTCCAATCAACTTAACAAATTATGCGGCTAATTCCAGCCAGATGAAGGAAACCACAAACAGGATATACAGCTACTTCCGCACTCCGGAAGAAATCGTACAGAGCCGGTACAGCGAGCATGTCGGTCAGGCTTGGTACGAAAGTGTTATAGAACCCTTGTGGATGGCATTTTCCCAGGCACTTACAAACGCCTGCTTCACTCAGCGTGAAAAGGATGTAGGTAACAGGCTTATGGTATCCGGCGGCGTAATGATGGGAACGTCATTACAGACAAGAGTCAATATTATCAGCCAGACCAAGGAAATGGGAACACTTACCATCAACGAACAGAGAGAGCTGTTAGGCTTCCCTCCTATCGAAGGCGGAGACGTAAGACAGGTTAGTCTTAATTATATCAACGCTGAAGATCAGAGCGCATACCAGAACGGAAACAAAGGCGGAGGCTCAGGCACGCCTCAAAGCTACAAAGGCGATAAAGAAGATAACAACTCATCAGATGACGGAGGAAATAACAATGATTGACAGATCTAAAATGCAGGAAAGACGTTTTGACTTTGAAGTTAGAAGTGCAAGTGCAAGCGATGGCGTCAGCGAGGAGCTGTATGTTGAAGGCTATGCATCGGTATTCGATTCCCCTACAGTACTTTTTGAGTATGAAGGGATTGAGTACAAAGAGCAGATATGCCGCGGTGCATTTGATAACTGCAATATGACAGACGTTATATTCAATTACAACCACCAGGGAAAGGTCATGGCAAGGACCAGAAATAAGACTCTTGAGCTTAAAGTCGACGAAAAGGGGCTCTTTGTCCGTGCAAGACTGGATGGTACAGAAGAGGGAAGAAACCTCTATGAAGAGATCAAAGGCGGTTATATAGACCGTATGAGCTTTGCGTTCACCGTGAACGAAGAAAGCTATGATAAAGCAAACCATCAGTGGAACGTGAGGGGCGTCAAGCGTTTATATGATGTTTCGGCAGTGTCTATACCGGCCTATGATGATACATCAATATCGGCAAGAAAGAACTTTATCCTGGAAGCGGAGGCTCAGGAGAAAGAAAAACGCGCGGCGGAGGCTGCACTTGCTGAGCGCAAAGAAAACCTACTAAAAAGATTAAACAAAGGAGAAAACAAATGATCCAGAAAAGACTTAATGAGATTCAGGCGAGAAAGGCAGAACTTGCCAACGCTGTAAATGAAGCCGATGAGGCAAGAATGACAGAGATCGAAGCAGAAGTAGCGGCTCTTGAGAAGGAAGAACTTGAGCTTAGAAGAAAGCTTGATGTTACTTCAAGACTTAAGGTTACCGAGCCCAGCGTAAAGGCTACCGTAGAAGCTGAAGAGCGTGCAGCTCAGTTCATGAAGGACAAGAAGACCAGGATCAAGGTTGATGATACCATCAACGCTATCCAGAACAGAGCCACTCTTATTTCAGGCGGCACACTGGCTACACCTACCCAGGTTAGCGGAATCAATGACATCAACAATGGCGAGAGCACCATTATAGATATGGTATTCGTTGATAACTGCGAAGGCATGGGTACCGACCGTGTGGCATATGTATCCGCTGGCATGACAGCAGCAGCTCAGACCGAAGGCAACGCAGCTTCTTCAAGCGATCCTACATACGCATATGTAGATATCACGCCTTCTTCACTTGCTGTTTATTCACAGATTTCGAAGCAGGCTAAGAAGCAGACTCCTCTTAAGTACGAAGATAAGACTAAGTCTCTTGCACTTCAGTCACTCCGTGCAAAGGCTACAGATGCCGTAATCGTTACTAAGCTTAAGACTTCAACACTTGTTGATGAAGTAGTAGCTCCTCTTGATGCTAACCACAAGGGCAAGCTTGCAGCTGATACCTTAAGAAAGCTTGTTCTTTCTTACGGCGGAGATGAGTTCTCAGGCGGACAGGGCGTGCTCTTTCTTAACAAGACCGACCTTATCGCATTCGGCGATATTAGAGGAACCAACGAGAAGAAGGCTGTATTTGAGATCATCCCTGATGTTAATCCCAACACCGGTATCATCAAGGACGGCGGCATGAGCGTTAAGTACTGCATCTGCTCAGCTCTTACAGCTTGCGAGGGTACACTTTACAGCTCAACAGGAAAGCAGAGAACAATGTTCTACGGCTATCCTAAGAACTTCAAGCTTGACCTCTTCAGTGACTATGAAGTTCGTGTCAGCGAAGACTTCGCATTCACTTCTCTTATGGATACTATCGTTGGCGACGTTGAAGTTGGCGGCGATGTAGTTGTAAAGAAGGGCTTTGTAGCTCTTACCATTCCTAAGAATGAGTGATAAGTAATATGCAATAAAGCTCCCGGGCGGCTGTAATATGCCGCCCGGAGATAATGGAGGAAGATATGGCTATATTGGATACGGTCAAGCTGGCCGCAAGGATAAAACATAATTCACTTGACAGTGAGATCTCAAGACAGATAGCACTGGCAAGAGCTGAGATGATAAGGGCGGGCGTACCCTCTTTTGTAGCGGAATCTGATACCAATGAGTTAATAGTGGAGTGTATCGTCCAGGGTACCCTGAAGAACATCTCCACGGATGAGAAGATAAGGGACGCTGCAGCATCTTCTTTCACCTACCAACTTGATAATCTCCGTAAGCATGTTTGGGTAGAACCTGAGCCTGATCCTAATCCGGATCCGATACCGGAACCGGCTGAAGAAGATGACGAAGAACCGGACAGCGAGGAGGATCAGAATAATGGTACATAATGATGAAGCTAAGCTTGTTACCCTGTCGGCTTCCGGTGCTACGGTCACCAGAACAGAGACTCCGGTCTTTTGTACTAAAAAGTCCGTAACATACAAAGAGTTTTATGCTGCTGTTGAAGTCGGTATCAATCCTCAGTATGTGTTTGAGGTTGATATTGATGAATATATGGCAGCTGTTCAGACAGCCGGTGACAAAAAGATCAGACCGACCGAACTTATATTCGACGGTGAGAAGTTTAATATCATCCGGACGTATGAAAAAGTCGGCGGTATTATAGAATTGACGGTGAGTCTATGAATGTAGAAATTGACTACAAGAACGCACTTAACGGGATTGTAGCGGATGTCCTGAAGATGGATAAAGTACTTGAAGCAGACCAGCAGGATGCTCTGGAACGGATCGGGAAGGCTATAAAGAAGGAAACAAGGGCGGTCCTTCCTGTTTCAGACGAAGCCGGCGCAGGCTACAAACATATGAGGGACGATATCAAGGTCACTATCAACGGAAAGAAGAAGAAAACAGGAGTAACCGGTGTTACGGTACACGGCGGAAGGCCTACGGCTTACAAATGGCATATGCTTGATGACGGTACCAGAAACCCGGACGGCTCCGTACATACCCGGGCAAGGCACTTCACGGCTAAGGCTATGGAGCAGGCCGGACCGGAAATTGAAAAGATAGTAGATGATCTTATCGGGAGGGTTACGCATGACTGAGGAATATATCAAAGGTATAATCGAGGAAACGCTTGACATTCCCGTTTTTTTAGGTGCTGAATCTATTATCTATCCTGCGGCTACTTTAGAAACTCAATTATATAATCCGTCTCTCTTCGGTGACGGAAAAGCAAAGCGAAGGCTGGTAGATGTTTATGTTAACCTCTGGTACGAGAATAAAGCGGACAGAGATGCCGCATTAACAGCTCTTACCGAAGCTCTTGATGCGACAGAAGGCATAACGTCTCCGGAAATTGACTTTTATTATGATACCACTGCAAAGAAATTCCGCGCGGTATTTCATTTTTTAGCAATACCTACAGTGCCGGTACCTGATCCGGAACCCGAACCGGAACCTGAACCCGAACCGGATACTGAACCATAAACTTTGAAAGGAGTTAAATCATGGGTTACAGAATTAACGTTAAGAATTGCCAGCGTGCAGCTGTTACAGCTGACACTACCTCTTCTTACACTATCGGAACTCCCGTAGCTATGCCCACTCTTCGTACTGTAGATATTACATTCAAGAGTGCATCCGGTGAGCTTTATGGTGACGGCGAGATCGTATCAAACAAGACTAAGATGACCGGCGCAACACTCAAACTTGATATTGATAAGCTTACCCTTGACGATAAGGTGGCTCTTATGGGAGCTACAAAGACCGCAAAAGGCACATTGCCTATCAAGACTACCGATACCACTCCCAAGGTAGCTATCTACTTTGAGATGGAACATGATGACGGCGGTTACGAGGCAGTTTGGCTTCTGGTCGGACAGGCAGAGCCTATCAACATCTCAGGTGCTCAGCAGGAAAGCAACATCAACTACTCTACAGAGAGTGTAAACATTAACTTCATCCGTAGAGAAAAGGATAAGGCAGTCCTTGTAATAGCTGATACAGATGACTCCAACTTTACTATAGCTAATCAGACTGCATTTAAGGCAAGCCCTGATATCTAAAGATAAAAGAGGAGGCAATAATGGCAAAGAAAATAATGACTTGCAAGGCTGCCCCTGAAATAGAATTACAATTCGACGGGGGAGAAGTTATTCTCCTCCGTTTTGATGTAAGATGCCTGGTAGCGATCCAGGAACATGAGGGCGGCTTAAAGAATATGTTGAAAACAAGCCTGCCTGAGATGGCAGCTTTAATAATATACGGAGCAGGTAAGGATATTAACGATAACTTTGATGAGCTGAAGGCTCGCGAGCTTGTATCTTCCCTGTCAATCGAAAACATAACCGAGATTGTTAATACTTTCCAGGAGTCAGTAGGAACACCCGGTAACGGAGAAGAGGCAAAAAAACTCTTAGCACAGATCTTAGAGATGAAGTAGAAATAGACTTCGACTTTTTGTATTACGTCTATACCGTAAAATTAGGGCTTGATGAGGACAGCTTTTTTAAATCGACTTTGGCAAGAGTACTGTATCTGATAGATAAATGGGCTGATGAGAAGAAGATGGAAGCTGCTGCATTTTCCGGGGAACCCATACCGGAACCGCCTAAGACTGTGCGAAGTTTAAAGGAGGTTTTAAGAAACTATGGCCAGTAATAAAAGAACAATATACCTCGGTCTGGACTATTCACAGTTCACAGGCGGCGTGACCGAGATAAACAGGAAAATGGGGCTCCTGGATGCGGAGTTTAAGCTTGCTACACAGCAGGCTAAAAACTACGGAAGTGAAACAGATCAGCTTGGACTTAAGACCGAATACCTCACTCAGAAGATAGCCTTACAGAACCAAAAGGTAGAGGAAGCTAAAAAGGCTTATGACGCTGCTATGAGCTCACAGTCAGCTTCCGCAAAAGAGATAGATGCTCTTGATAAGAAATTACTGGATGAGCGTACAAAGCTCGAACAGCTGAACGGACAGCTGGACGAAAATAAAAAGGCGACGGATAAAGCTAACGGAGCGAACCAGAGCTTCGGAGATGAGATCAGAAGCGTAGCAAGCTCGCTTGGGCTTCAGGTATCACCGGCATTGGAAAAGATAGCCAAGAAGTTTGACGGAGTATCCGCGGCAGTCGGTAACGCAGTACTTGCGATAGGTGCTCTTGTTGGCGGACTTATCAACTGTACAAAGGCAGCAGCTGATAACGCTGATGAACTGCTTACCTTAGCCGATACGACCGGAATGACTACAGACGAACTTCAGAAGCTGGAATACGTTTCAAAGTTTGTGGATGTTGAATTTTCAACCTTGGTAAATGACATTGGCAAGCTTGAATTATCCATGTTCAAGGTTAAGGACGGCAATAAAGAAGCCACGGAAGCTTTTAAAAAACTTCATGTAAGCGTCAAGGATTCCAGAGGAGCACTAAAAGACCAAAATACAGTATTTTGGCAAACGATAGACGCTCTCGGACAGCTGAAAAACGAGACAGAACGTGATAAGATTGCAAACCAGCTGTTTGGCAAGAGCTATAAAGAGCTTACACCATTAATTAAGGCAGGATCCCAGGAAGTTGAAAGACTTACCCAGGAGTTTGACGAACTGGGCTTAGGAATGAGCGGTGAAAACCTTCAAAAGCTCAACACACTTAAAGATCAGTGGATAAGACTTGATGAAGTTTGGTCAAATGTAAAAAATAATCTTGGTTTGATATTACTTCCGATACTTACTTCTTTGTTTGAAGCTATAAGCAAGATCCCGGAGCCGGTGCTTCGGACTATAGTCATATTAACGGGTATTATAGTAACGCTTACACTTGTAGTGAAAGCCATAAAAAGTGTGACTGGAACCTTTGATGCTATCAAGAAATTCTTTTCAAACTTTGATCTTGCGGCGTTAAAAACCACGGCAAAAATAGTGGGTATAGTAGTGGCACTTATAGCCTTGGCAGCGATCATTGCAGTAATAATTGGAAAATCTGAAGATCTTTCTAACTCCATGAACTCCATCGGAAACATGGCACAAGGCTTTACAAACACAATAAATGACACTCAGAACTCCTACATGAACACAAAAACAAATTATGCAGCCCGTAACGCTTCCGGTACCGACAGTTTTAACGGAGGCAAGACCTGGGTAGGCGAGGAAGGTCCCGAGCTGGTGACACTTCCCCGAGGATCAAAGATCGCTCCTGCTGATCAGGTAGGCGGACGGAGCGAAGTCAACAATTATTACATCACAATAGATGCAAAGAATGTGAGTGACTTCAACAGAGTAGTTGAGTTAGCACAGCAGCAGAAGATGGCAACAAGGAGGGTATAAGATGAGTAGTTCAACATCTATCATGATGTCTTCCGGTACATGGATAAAACTAAATGATTCGCAAAATCATAGTAGTGACACGAAGCTTCGTTGTATCCGAAGAGTTGAAAAAGTTAATGCTGCAACAAACTTTGGTAATTTATGGACTGTGCTCCAGTTTCCCATACCATCATCTTTAAAATATAAAAGAATTATACTGGCAAAAATACGATATTACTGCGAATATTGGTATTACAGTTATGAATCCGGCAACAAAGAAACAGGCATGGAAGTAGCTCCGTATATTACGGACGGACAGGCTTTATATACTCTTACCGGCGCAAATTACGAGTCAAAAGGTGAACTTGGAGCATGGAAAACGGTAGAAGCGTTTAATAGAATTGAATACTATCCTCGGGAAAGAATAGCAGATGTTACTGATTTGCTTACCGGTAATATATCAAGTGATGGATATTTTACAGTATTTATGGCAGGTATGCCTGGTTGGGTAGAAAATGGTGTTGAAGGCCGTATTTCAAGTCTTGGAACAGGACATGAAGCATATCTTGATATTACATACGAAGATGTTACACAGCTTGCACCTACTCCGACATACCCGGTAAATGCAAACGTAAACGAAAATCAGGAAATATTGTTTACCTGGGCATGGAACTCTTCGACAGAAGCGGTGCAGGCAGCAGTACAGCTTGAATATAAGCTAAAAACCGCGCAAAGTTACACAGTAGTAAGCCTTACACAGACGGGACATACCTATAAGCTTACTACAGGCTTACCGCAAGGAGAATACCAGTGGAGGATCAAAGGCACCAATGATGCCGGAGAATCTTCCGGATATTCAAGTGTAGTAAGCTTTAATGTAGTAGGTAAGCCTGCCATTCCGGTAATTAATGCGATACCGAACAGAACATTGACAGAGATTACTTGGAATGCAGTCGGACAGCTTTCAGCCGATATCACACTTACGGATTCAAACGGGAATGTTCTGGTAGAACAAACGATAGCTTCACAGATTTCTTCGTTTAAGCCGGAAATGTTTCTTAAAGGCACCTACACATTCGGTGTAAGAGTAAGAAATGAAACTGGAATTAATTCTGAATGGGCTTATCGTACATTCAGTATTACGGCAGCAGGACCGGCAAGACCGACAATCAGACTTTCTCAGAATTACGCACAAGTTAAGATAAACATTAACAGAGATGACAATTTAAACTATGCGATAATCAGGAAAGAAGATGTTGAAGATGCACCGGAAAAGATTCTGGCGATAATTCGGGAAGATGAATATATTGATAAGACCTTTGCTCTCGAGACTCCTTACAGATATGTGGTAAGGGCATATAGTACCGGAGGATATACTGATTCGGAACCGGCAAGAGCAATATGCCATAGCGAAACAGTGATTATCGAGTCTGTGGATGACGAAGTTATTCTTGACCGTTCAGAGTCACAATTCCTTCCCTATGTTGAGGATGCTGTCTCAGAATTTGCAACATTTAACACAGTCGGGCGCGAATATCCTATCGTAGAGCATGGAGAAAATGAGTCATGGGCATTTAGATCCAATCTGTTTGTGACAGAAGAACAAAAAGCGAAGCTCAGGATTATGGCTAAACAGAACAAACTGTATTATAGGGATTACTCAAAGAGAGCTTTTCCGGTAGCTATAGAAGGATTAAGCTTTACAAGATATATGAACCGTGGGTATACTGCGGAAATTCGATTTATCAGGATAGCCGAAGAGGAGGTGCTGGTTAATGTATGATCTGGCACAAAACGGATACACTTCCGAAGAGGTACGGCGGCTGCTATGCCGGTCCCGTACCATATCCTATGGCTTTGACATACTGGATAAAAACGAAAGCACAATAGGGGCGGCACATTCCTCTGACTGTAAGATATTTAATAACATAGAGGCATCTATTCCGAGATCTGCATCACTTACACTTGTGGAGTCAGGTGATATTGATTTTGCATCAGACAGGATCAGGCCATATATGATCCTAAAGACAGACATGGGAAAGCTGACTTATCCGCTCGGAATATTTCTTATGTCCTCACCAACAAGGGAACCATACGGAGGAGCAATAAAGAGAAGCATCGAGTGCTATGACAAAACACAGATCCTTGAAGATGATAAGTTTGATACAAGATATGTAGTACAGAAAAATACGGCTTATACAGCAGCTGTAGCAGGCATTATATCAACAACAGGCATCACACAGACCGATATAACACATTCTAATTTAGAGACGGTTACAGATATTGAGTTCCCAATCGGGACCAGTAAATTATCGGCTTGCAATACATTACTGAATGCAATCAATTATCATCCGATTCATGCAAACAGCTTCGGACAAATATGTGTAAAACCTTATGTGCTTCCGGGCGAAAGACCTGTGGAAATGTCTTACAATACGGATAAGAACTCGATAGTCTGTTCCGGAGCACAGGAAGAGCTTGACTTGTTCAGTATACCGAATAAGATAGTCCGATATCTTGAAAATGCAGAGAGGCAGTATCTTATATCTTCAATTCAGGATGACAATCCGAAAAGTAAGCTGTCTACAGTAAGCCGTGGGCGTGTAATAGTTGATATTGCTGCTGTTTCTGATGTAGCAAACCAGAGCGCACTTGATAGTATGGTAGCAAAGCTCCTTGCAGAGCGCCAGACATATCAGACAGTAACATTTGAGAGTTTAAATATGCCTAACCATGAATATGCTGACTGCCTTTATATTGATAACAAGGAAATTGAAGTTAATGGCAAATATATTGAAACTGCCTGGGAAATGAATCTGACAGTAGGCGGCAGAATGCGGCACATGTGCAGAAAGGCGGTATATGTATAATGTTTAATAATGCGATAGAACAAGTATTAGCCGCTAAAGATAAGGCAATAACCAACATAGTTAAGCTTGGCACTGTCACTTCAATATCCGGCGGTCGGGCAAAAGTGCAACATTACGGAGAAAGCGCAGCATCCGGCAAAGACTATGTATACATAGATGGCTATTATCCTGAAGTTGGTGATAAGGTTGCGCTTATTCCACAAGGGAATACCTGGATAATACTCGGAAAAATACTTGATACCACTCCGGAAGAATATGCCAAAAAAAGCTATGTGGATGATACATTTCTTATAAAGGCATACGCAAATAAGCTTCAGGAAGGAGATGACAGTACCGGCACTAAGCTCACTCTTACTGGTGTCGAACTTCTTCCAAAAAGTAATAACAATTATAAGCTTGGAAACTCCACAACACAGTTTTTAGCCATATATGGCAAGGAAATCTATGCGGACGGAGTCAAAATTAGAACAGATGCTATTTTGGTTGAAAGCGGAAGCATTACTTATAGCTTGATTTTAAGTTATTCAAGCAATACAGCTACACTTACACCTTCGCACGATGGCATATTTGCTCTTGGTACTTCTTCAAGAAAGTTTAAGGAAGCATGGCTCGGATTATTCCGTGGAACATGGAAGTCAGGAACGCCAACAGAAAGATCATTAGCTTGGAATAGTTCTAATGCTCTGGTACCTGATTCAAATGGCACCGTAGATCTGGGCAGCAGTTCTTATAAGTTTGGAAATGTTTATGTAAGCAGATTGATCGGAGGACTGGCTAACGGCAATACTACAGGAATGATATACTGGGTATCCAATACAGTGTTTGCTCCGTCAGCAAATAACAGTATAGAACTTGGAAAGAGCGGAAACCAGTTCAATGCGGTATATACTAATAAGTTATATCTAAACGGAACGGAGTTTAATCCTTCTGGGATAACAATGGCAGTGTTGACTGCCAAGAGCGGTGGTTATACCAGAACGCTGACTCTGACCGCATCCTCTTCAGGTGCTACATTTCTTCCATCATCAAATAATTCGTTTACTCTGGGAAGCGCTACTTATATGTTTAGTGAGATCTTCGCTACAAAATTTACCGGAGATTTAAACGGAAAGATACTGGATGGAAGTTATAATCTGGCATGGGACAACAGCCACAACCTTATACCAAGCACTACAAACTATTTGAGCTTGGGGACATCAAGCAGGCAGTATAAAAATGTTTATGGCCAGAATCTTTATGTAAACGGTACAGCGGTATCTTCTGACAGACGCCTGAAGGAAGATATCAAGGCCTTGGAAGAAAAGCACATAGCATTCTTTAAGGCACTCCGTCCGGTACAGTACAAATTCAAGGACGGAGAAAGCGGCAGGACACATACCGGCTTCATAGCTCAGGAAGTGGAAGAAGCTGTAAAAGAATCCGGCATGACGGACAAGGATATGGCCGTTGTGGTCGAGGATTCTGAAGGGAAATACTATCTGCGCTATGAAGAAATAATAGCAGTCCAGACCAAGGTTATACAGGACCTCATGGCAAAGGTCGAGAGCCTGGAGGCAAGAATAGAAAAATTAGAAAGCTGCAATGCAGCGGAAAGGAAATAAAATGGATCAGACTTATCATGTACAGGTGAGCATGAACCAGCTTGCCGAGGTCAGGACGGGCTTTACCTTCAAACAGGGGGACTTCGGGTTCCAGATATCCATCGAGGTTATGGATTTTGACCTAAGCGGTACCACGCCGCAGATAGTATTCAGGAAGTCGACCGGAGCTGTAGAGTCTACTGACATTACAAAAGTCGGAAATATCTACACATACACTGTTAAGGGAAACGAACTTGACACTCCCGGAATAGGCGTGTGCGATTTAAAACTAAAGAACAGCACTACACAGCGTATATCTACGGCATCATTCCAGTACGAAGTCATAGCTGATACCCTGGATGGCTTGAATGAACGTGCAAACAGCTATTCGGATACCATCGGTCAGATCTGGGAGACTTTGCAGGATTACTCAGAAGTTTCTGAAGCTTGGGCAGTTGGATCCCGTGGCGGAGTTCCGGTAGATTCTTCACAACCTCAATTTGCCAACAACGCTAAATGGTATGGCGAACATGCCATAACAAGTGCCCAGCGATGCGATGACATATATGTGAATCTGCTCAGCTCTATGGGATTAGGAACCTTCTCGTATTCAAACGGCAAGTTATATTATAACGCTGGTGTCGGCAATCAGTATTCTTTTACTCTTCAGAATGGTAACCTGATGGTTACAAGATTATAAGGAGGACAACAAATGGCAGCAACATTAGTAGGAAAAGCAGGTATAGTTCTTAAAGGAGCCTACAGTTCGGCAAGCGCTTACGAGATTATGGATGCGGTCTCATATAATAATGGACTGTATATAGCAAAACAGGCAGTCCCGGCGAACACTCCACCTACAAACACAACGTATTGGCAGGCTGCGTTAGATGCAAACGTGCTGATACCTAACGGTTACAACCACAATGGTATTTACCGCGGCAGCAACCTGGGTACCATCTCGTCATTAGCTCAGCTGGAAGCATTCCTGACAGAACATGAAGTAGCAACCGGTAAGTTCACAAACCTGTATCTTGGCGATTATATC